>FQKF010029467.1_pt1 | contig 30474 bp, 29 predicted proteins | sample 1504521 | NCBI WGS metagenome assembly FQKF01 (sample SAMEA4475357, study PRJEB15587) | soil metagenome | biome: Soil; feature: Field | place: India | collected 2015-03-11 | depth 0 m
CCCCTGACCCAAACAGGGGAAGAAAAAACCGTGTAAGGGTCTCTTTTTGCTTTATTTTTGTTTATTCCCTATCCGATAATGAAAAACAAAGGAGGTCCTATGGTAGTGCGTTTCTGGGGGGTTCGTGGCTCCAGCCCTTTGACAGACAGGGATAAATTAGAAGTGGGCGGCAACACCTCCTGTGTGGAAGTAAGCATTGACGAGGAGAAAAAAATTATCCTTGATGCGGGCACAGGAATCCGGATGCTGGGAAAAAATCTTGTGCAGGAATTTCAAAAGACAGGCAAAGCCCCCAAACTGTATATTTTTTTCAGTCATACCCATTGGGATCATATTCAGGGTTTCATTTTTTTTGCTCCTATCTATATCCCTGCTTTTGAGATGCATCTCTTTGGTCCAGGGCGGGCAAATAGACATTTTGCAGACGTATTCTCCGGTCAGATGCAGTATGATTACTGGCCGGTAAAAATCTCACATCTTCCAGCCAAGATGGCGTTTTATGATCTCTCAGAAGGGGGATACCAACTTGAGGGCATAAAGGTCCAGGCAAAAAGACATATTCATCCTGGTATTGCCTACACCTATCGTATTGAATATGGTGGCAAAACTCTTGTGTACGCTACCGATACAGAACACTTCAAGGGATCTTTAGACGAAAGAGTCGTCCAGGTGGCAAGGGAAGCCAATCTCCTGATTCATGATGCTCAATATACCGACGAAGAGATTGAGGCAAAATTGGGATGGGGACACAGCACATGGGGACAGGCTATTCAGGTAGCCCAACAAGCCGGGGTAGAAAAATTAGCTCTTTTTCATCATGACCCAGATAGAACAGATGAAGCCTGCTTTGCTATTGAAAAAGAGGCTCAGAGAATTTTTCCTCCGACGTTTCTTGCCAGAGAAGGGATAAGTGTCGTACTTTGAGTACCTTGAAAAAAAGGCACACCTTTGAAGGTGTGCCTTTTTTGGAGCCGATGGGATTCGAACCCACGACCTTTTGAATGCCATTCAAACGCGCTCCCAACTGCGCCACGGCCCCAGATGAGAGTATATTATACCATATTTTTTTGCCTTTTGCAAGTTTTAGAAACGGAGTCGGTAGGCAACAACGGAAGCCCGATTTTCGCTAAGAGTAATCACCATCTCTTTGAGGGCCACTGTCATCCTGTTCTGATAGGTGGTATAGATACGACTTATCACCACGTACACAGGATTTCCGGCCGGAATATTCCACTTGTTGGGCGAAGGAGCAGAAAACCTTTTTATAGCAAGAATTTCCCGTGTAGAATCAGAGGAGAAGACCTTGTGGTTCTGAGCTGTCGCAAGAACAATATCCCAGAGAGGTTTTTCTTCGGGGGGAATCCAGAGATCATTAGCATAGTTCCACTGCGGAATTTTTCTTTCCGGATCAAGGATAACCTCCTTCGATGTCTCGTTTAAGGCTATTGTCCGCGAACCATTCCAGAGGAGATTGGTGAGAGTGCCATTTATTTTGGCTGGAATATCGATTTCTGTGAAATTTCGATACGCATAAGGAAACTTGACAGAGAGGTCAGGGGTAAAAGATGGAGTGGGAAGAAGTTTTTCAATAGCCCATTGAATAACCGTATTTTCTTTTTCATTGGTTCCTTCAAAGAGCGGAGAAAAATCCCAGGCTTGATTGGTAGAATTGGCAAGAAGTTTTTTGACGGCTTCATGAAAACGTTTCTCCGGTACGGTAAAAAATCCAAATTGGAGAAGTACATAATTTTTCTCCATCGAATTGATGTCCACCACAAGCCTCTCCGCAGAAGGGAAACCCGTTTTGAGAACGTTTTGATAATAGCTATCTGAAGGAACAGGAAGACGAACGGCTTCGTCTGTTTGAAGGCTTCCATCATCAGCCAGTAGTCGCTTGTAATAATCACTCAAGGTCTGTCTCCACGAAGAGTTGACAAGAGAGAAAAAGTACAACGAGACAATCGCATTTTTGAAGGCTTCGGGAGTGGTATTCCCAACAATGACCACCATTTGATTGCTGTTGGTAAATACCATTCCCTGCCAGGCAGGAAGAGTGACAAAATCAATAGTATTCACCTGAAGAGGAAAAAGAATACTTTCCATGGTTCGAAGCATGGCAAAAAGGGTCGACACTTCCGTCTGCAGTTTCATATGAGAAAACACCGTGATTTTTTTCTGACTGTACGAATCATCAACTATGCTATAACGACCATAAATGAGGCGAGGTTTCATAGAAGGGTCAAGCGTATAGCCATCACTTCTTCTTCGTTCATAAGGAAAGATAAGAAAACGGTAACCTTGCGGAGACAAAGTATTTATAGACACAAACCCCTTTTCAGAACATACTGGAAGCCATTCTTCAAGAAAGAACTCTTCTGCGCTTGTGGGAATACTGTAGGATATCTGAACCGTTTTGCCTATCTCGGAGAGTTTTGAAAAGGTCAGAACATTGCCATTCTGGTAAACGGAAATGGGCTGCTGGTTCGTACCAACAATGAGTTGAATGCGTGCTCTCTGGGGTAGGGTTATAGTAACGCTCTCTCCGTCTAAACGATACTGGATACTTACCTTGAGTTCTCTATTCGGGGCGGAGAGTTCGGCTTTGGCTTCATAGGCAAAGGCAAACACTGCCAAAGTAGACAAAAGAAGAAAAATTTTGTTTATTCTTCTCATCAATGGCCTCCTGTGACTAGGAAAATCTTTTTTCCTCGTTTTTTCTATCGGTAGAAAATAAAAAAAGTTAAAAAGAGAGAAAAAAGAAAGGGGATGGGGAGGGGCTATTACGATGTTTCAGCAAAACAGCTGAAATAAGGGAATAACCCTAAAGCCTTTCACCCTATCTTCTCTCCCCCTCGCCCATACGACAAAACAATCCGTTTTCTTCTGCCTCTTTTTTCTTGAAAGTCTCAATTTTTCAAGACATTACTGCCGATACATATAATCAAAGCGCACAAGGAGGGACCTACGTGGAGTGGCTGAACGTGAGTCTTTTCATCTGGATTGGAGTGGCGCTTTTTCTTGTGGGATTAGGGGTGTTTTTTCTCATCCGTTTTTTGACAAGGGATACCGCCCTTACAGGCATAGAAAAGGCTCTTCAGGGAAAACATTACAAAAAAGCCCTTTCATTAGCTCAAAAGTATGCCGTTCAGCATCCGGATAACTATATTTTGAAATACTATATAGCTCAGGCCTATGAAGGGATGGGGGATTACGCCAAGGCGGTAGAATATTATGAAAAGGCCTCGGTGGCCGCTTCTATGAGTGGAACATCAGAGGATACCATTGCGATGCAGATGTATCTCAAGATTGCTGAACTCTATAACAAAATCAAGCGAAAAAAAGAAGCCCTTGGCTATTATGTGATGGTTTTAGACAAAAACCCCAATAATAGCAAAGCCCTTTATGCGGCGGCAGAGATTCTCTATGATACCAAAAACTACCGCAAGGCCAGAGAGTACTTGGAGATACTTGTCAAAATGAAAGGAGACCATTTTCGTGGCCGTTTTCTTTTAGCCAAGGTGTACCTTCAATCAAGCATGATTTCTGAGGCACTCTCTCAACTTGAGGCTATTACCAAAAACTACAAGGTTTCCCAGGACACCTTTATCCAGAGTGTACGATTTCTCCAGGCTGAGTGTTATAGCCGACTGAAGAATTATCAAAAAGCCATTGATACCTACAGACTTCTTCTGGATGTTCCTGACTATTTTGAAGAAGCCTTGGTCAAAATGGTGGACAATTATGTGAAATTCAATCGCCTCAAGGAAGCCGAAGACCTTGTTTCCCGCTATAGTAATAGGCTTTCAAAAATCCATTTGGCCGATGCTCTGTATATCATTGCGGCTCAGTATTTCAAATCAGATGAGATTTATCAGGCACTCAGGTTATGGGAACGGATTTACAAAACCATCCCGGCCTACAAGGACGTCAAAAACCTTCTGGATACCTACCAAGTTCTTATCAAATACCCCCAACTGGAAACGTATTTCAGTAAAAAAGAGGCCATGCTTGAGGCCTATCTCCAGAGAGTGATAAAGGCTCGTTTTGTGAAACAAACGGTAAAAGAAGAAGCCTACTGGGTCATGGACACAGGGGATACAATTCACGTTTTTTTTCGCAAGCCTTTACCTGTAACGGACAAGGACATGGTGGATATAGAGGGAACGGTAGAGAGACAATTTCCTGCGAGTTCCTCGTATACCCTTTATTCCATTTTTGGTCTTCATTCCACGATTTCTCCCTCACGATACCAGAAGATGCTTTATGTAGAACCACCTAAATTTCTAAAGATGATAGAAGAGGCATAAGATGCCACAGATAGAGAGAGTAGAACTTTTCACCAAGTTTTTGTATCCTGGCATGATTCTCAAAGGAGACCTCTATTCTATGAAGGGGGAAAAGCTTCTTGATGCCCGAATACCCTTGACTAAAGAATTTATTGCTTCTCTCCTTGCCCGTGGTATTCAAAAGGTGTATTATGACAGGCCTCTTCCTGAATTGGGAGAAGAGGCGAAAGAATCTTCGCAGGAAGGAGAATCAAAGCAGGGGATGATAGATGACTCCCTGATGAAAGAAGCGATAGATGTTTCCAAAGAAATAGAAGAAGCCATCAAGAAAAAATCTCTTCTCCCCAAAGAAGCGGTGAATAAAGTCGTCGATGGCTTTGTTGAAAGTATCCAGTCCTCTCAAACAGCCCTTCTTAATCTTTTGGAAGCCAAAAACTTTGATGAAACGACCTATACTCACATGATCAATGTTTCCTTACTTTCTGTTTTGTTCGGAAAAAAACTCAATTACAATGAGACTGGACTGAAGGTTTTAGGACTAGCTGGTCTTTTGCATGATATCGGAAAAACTCTGATTTCTCCAGAAATTTTAAATAAAACCACCCCCCTCACAGAAGCTGAAGCGGACATTCTCCGAAAACATCCCATTTATGGCTATGAACTTTTGAAACGCTACTCGGATTATGGAGGAATTGTTCAAAAGATTGTCCTCCTTCACCACGAAAAGGTCTCGGGAAAGGGCTATCCCTTTGGGCTTCGAGGAGAACAAATGGGAGAAGCCTCTCAGATAGTCAGCATCTGCGATCTTTTTGATTCCATCACCTCTGATCACCCCTATAGGCCTGCTCGTCCTTTCTGGGCGGCTTTGATAGAAGTGTATCAGCAGAGTGGGACAAGCTTTGCCCCTAGGCTTGCCAAGTCGTTTATTACGGATATTCCGTCCTATCTTGCCACCGAACCCATCTTTCCTGTGGGGTCTTTTGTTGTTCTCAGTACAGGTGAGGTAGCTGAAGTAATAGATTTTGACAATCCGCATACTATTTTCCCCACAGTGATGATCTATATCAGTGGTAACCGTGAGATTATGCGCTATCCCATCCAGGTCAATTTGGCCCTTGATGACACACGAAGCATCCGAAGCCTCATCACCCATGAAGCTTCTATTCAGAAACTTCAAGAAATCAAACAGAAATTTGCCGAAAGTAGACAACGATCAGAGGAATCGAAATTTTCTCTCTACGCTATGAAAGAGGGTGGCACAGGAGAAAAATCAAAAACAAGTCCTCCGCTCCCGGAAAAAGAAACAAAAACGCAGGAAACAGCCGTACCAGAGGTGATTCAGGAAGACGAAAGCATCTTGAAATAGGAAAGACAAGAGGGTCTTGGCTCATAAAAAACGGATGTTTTGATGAGGCTATGTCGATGTTTCAGCAAAACCACTTTTTGCTGAAATAAGGAAATAGCCAATTCTCTCTATTTCTCTTTTCCCACTTGCAGGAAAACACAATCTCCCCTCTCCTAACGCAAAACCCTCAAAAAACTCAAGACCTCCCCGGCTTTCAGAAGGTAAGCACAACTCCCCGCAAAGGAGCAAGAGTTATGTCTTTTTCCCCGGAATAGTTTTCCTCAGGATGAGTCGCGAAGAGTACACGAAGAGGCTTTTCAAAGGCAAACGTTGCTTTTTCTGCAGAAAAGTTGATCAAGAAAAAGAGCGTGTTGCCTTTATGAGAGGCACCCCATCCTATGCCACTTCCTTCAACAAGATCAATACGAAAGAGATGAGAAGGCTTTAGTTTTCCTATCCAGGCATGGTTTTTACGAAAAGCGATAAGTGAACGATAAAAGTCATACAAAGGCCGGTTGATATCCTTGAGTTCCCAGTTTATCCAATTTGTTGGGTTGTCTTTCTCATATCCATCGCCATCAATAGTCCAGGGTTTTGCCTTGTGTTTTGGCCAGTGCTGATGATGGTTGATCCACTCTCCCTGAGAACTCTTGTGCCAGTGAACATTCCCAAGAAGAGAAAAGCTTCCATCGGGGGGATAAACGATTCGCATTCGTCCAAATTCTTGCCCCTCATGGATCATAATCACCCCAGGAGAACAAAAAAGAACAAAAGCAGCAAGCTTCGCCTGATCAAATTGGTGGGGAGTAAGCACAGAAGAAGAAAGAATTTCATCAGGTTTGTACTCAGTCGTAAAGGTAGCGTTTCCATTTCCTATTCGCAGAAAATCGGTAAAGGTATGGTTATCATGAGATTCTATATAATTCACACTTAACTCCGGTCTATGAAAAATCTCTGGATAACCCTGGAGAGCATGCCAGACTTCATCTGGAGAGACTTTGCCAAAAACGAGTCCATAAGAGGGGTGTTCCGTTGCATGCGTTCCTCCCCGAACAAGGTTTCGAAAACGGTCATTCCAAGCACTGATGCCAAGGGAAGCAAAACCGTTTCGTCCAGGAAGAAGACAATAGTCTCCTCCGTCCCGCGTCCCTCCTCTTCCCCCGTGCCAGGGTTCAGCCGTGAGAAAGATATCTGGTTTGATTTTTCGAAGCTTTCGGGCAAGAAGAGCGTAGGTCTTCCAGTCTATCACCGTTCCTAAATCAAAACGAAAGCCATCGATATGGTATTCTTTGACCCAGTGGATGAGGCTATCCACAATGAGCCGCCTTGCCATGGGACGATCACTACGAAAATCATTTCCACATCCCGTTCGGCTTTCATCGTGTCCATGAGATGTCCAGAAGTAGTATCGCCTATCAATCAAGCGGAGAGCATTCAGATCATAGAGAGAGACATGGTTGTACACCACATCCATGATAACCGCTATTCCCGCCTCATGAAGGGTATCTACCAGGGCCTTCATCCCTCTCACCTGATGACCATCAAGCCCATTCCAGGTGTGAGGTGAGAGATTTCCACTTGCATAATAATTCTCTGGAGCAAAAAAGGATGTGGTCATATATCCCCAATGGTTTCGACTATAGGGATTGAAATCATTATAGAAAGGAGAAGCGCCTTTCACCCCAAAGGGAGGTTCTATCTCACAAAACTCCTGAAGAGGAAGAAACTCCACAGCATTCACGCCTATCTCTTTGAGATGGGCTATCCCCCCCTTCTGATGGGGTTCGACAAAACCCTCGTATGTGCCTTTTCTTTGACAACCCTCGGAGAGCATGGTCATATCCCGAAGGTGACACTCATAGATAATCCACTCATGAGGTTTTGGAAGAGAAATAGTAGGCTTCTTCCACTTGTAGGTATCTTCTATAATAAAGCCAAGGTGCCGCTGGGGATAGCCAATATAACTCGCCACAGCCCTCGCATACGGATCGGCGACAATGTAGCCTGGATGAAACAACTCTCCAGGACCTTTGGGACCAAACACCCGGTAGCCATAGTAATATCCTGTACAATTTTTGGGAACGACGGCTTCCCATACCCCCGCCTTCTTTCGTTTCATCTCTATCTGGATTTCCCCCTGATAGCAAGGGGATGGTTCTGTTTCCTGATAAGGAAATTCAAAAAGCGAAAGAATTACCCGTTGCGCCCTGGGAGCAAAAAGTCGAAAGATGGTTGTATTCCCATACCGTCTTGTCCCAAGCCATCCCCGAAAATGAAAACGCGCCCAGTAAGCCTCACTAAACTCCACAAAAAAAGAGCGATTATGAACAATAAGTTCGTAGTTATGATCAGGACGAAGAAGGGAGGTAAAAAGCCTCCAGGCGTTTGGTCGAAGTTGTTTTTTCTTTTTGATAAGAAGAGTAGAACCGTCTTCTATATCTCTCAGCGCCATAAGACGTGGCCATTCGCCGTGCCCTTCCACATCAATGGTGGTATCAGTGATACGCCACACGCTGTAGATTTCCATGTGTCCTCCTTGTGAGTTTTTCATTATATGCTTAGTTTGAGAAAAAGTCAAATAGAGAATTGAGGAGAACGTGGGAATGGGTAAAGGATAATCTCCTGAGAGTACCCAATGGTGATGAGCTATTCCCTTGTTTCAGCCAACCATACACCTTTGCTGAAATAAAGTAATAGCCCTATCCCCAAGGTGAAGCAAATCTGAAACAATATCCACCAGACCCCTAAAAAAACCTTCAAAAAATTTGTGTTTTTTTAGAAAAGGGTCTATAATAACATCCATCAGAGTGTTCGTTGTGGTGGAAGGAGGAATCATATGTTATTCCGTGAAATCCTTGAGGAGCGTTTTGTTCGCATAGGCCTCAAGGCAACGAAAAAGAACGAAATTTTTGAGGAACTTGCTGAACTTTTTCAGGAGATCCATGGAATTGACAAGAAAGAAGCCTACAAAGCCATGGTAGAAAGAGAAAAAAAGGGATCAACAGGACTGGGAAATGGTCTTGCTATACCCCACGGGCGAAGCCCCCATGTTAAGGACCTTCATCTCCTCTTTGTTTACGAACCTGAAGGCAGAGAGTTCGAGGCCTATGACAAACAACCTTCCTATCTCTTTTTGGCGGTGATCACCTCTGATGAATACAGCCCTCAACAGCAACTGGAGATTCTCCGAATCATTGTAGAGATCTACGAAAAAACAGACATGGTCCAGGCTATCAAAAAAGTCAAAACCCCCCACGATCTCTACAAACTGATCCTTGAGAAGGAAGCTGAGTGCCACAAATAACCTATGGCAGAGAAAACAAAACGTTCTCGTCGACGGCGAAAATCCTCCCGTTATCTCCCTCTCTTGTGGCTCATTACCGGTGCCCTTTTAGCCCTTGTTCTGGTCTTCTCAGGGAATATTGCCATTGACACCTCCGGCAAGATTGCCTCTCAAAAAACCTCGCAGAATAAACCTTCCTCTTCTCAAAAAGCCCCCTCTTCTCAGCAAAAAACATCGCAAAAAACAACAAAAGAGGTGGTTATTTACTTAGCTAAGCAATTAGAAAAAGGGGTGCGCCTTGTCCCCCATACCATACCCATTGAAGAAGGAGAAGGGATTCTTCAAGCCACTCTCCAGGCCCTTCTCAAGGCACGGGAATACGACGACCTCAACCTGATACCTCCCGACACAAAAATCAAACGCCTCTGGATTAAAGATGGATACGCCCATATCGATGTAAGCGAAGAGTTTTCCTACAACGCCTATGGCCTTCAGGGGTATAAACTTCAGATCTATCAGATAGTACTCACCGCATGTCAGTTTCCCAACATCAAGGGAGTATATTTCTATCTTGAAGGTAAACCCCTCCGCTATTTAGGGGGTGAAGGATTCCCCATCCCCCAACCAGTCCTTCCCCCAAAAGAACCCTTTGAAATACCTTACTAAATTGATGGCAGAGCGAGCAAGGTATCTCTCCTCGCATCAGGAAACAGGACAGTGTGTCGTTTACTGGATGAGTCGGGACCAGCGTGTGCATGATAACTGGGCGCTTCTTTTTGCCCAGCAAAAGGCCCTTGAAAAAAAACTCCCCCTCGTTGTGGTTTTTTATATTGCTAAGCAATTTTTAGGCGCAAAATCATGGCATTTTGCCTTCATGATAGAGGGCCTCAAAGAGGTGGCCCGTACCCTTTCTCAATACCATATCCCCTTTTTTCTTGTCTCTGGGTCTATAGAAGAGGATTTTGTTTCCTTTCTTCTCAAAATAAACCCCGAAGTGGTTGTGACCGACTTTGATCCCCTCCGAATAAAAAGACAATGGAAAAACATCCTCACACAAAACCTCCCCAAAACGATTATCGAAGTAGATACCCACAACATCGTTCCCTGCTGGAAAGCCAGTGATCACGCTGAATTCGCCGCCAGGACCTTTCGCCCAAAGATTCAACGCCTTTTGCCTTTTTTTCTCACCGATATTCCCAAACCAATCATTCACCCCTATCCATGGAAAGGATTTTCTCCTTCTCTTTTGTGGCCATCCTTCTCATCCTTACCCCCCTTCTCCCCCAAGCCCGGGGAAACAGCCGCCTGGGAGACATTTCTTCAGTTCTTACAAGCAGGCATTCACCGATATGCCACCGAAAAAAACGATCCCATGGCCTTTGCGACTTCCCGTCTCTCGGGATATTTTCATTTTGGCCAGCTTTCCCCCCAAAGAGTAGCCTACGAAATATACCATCATCCCACCATAAACGACATCAACCGACAGGTTTTTCTCGAAGAACTCATTGTGAGACGAGAACTCTCAGATAATTTTGTCTTTTACCAGCCATATTACGATAGCTGGGAAGGCATTCCCTCATGGGCACAAAAATCCCTTGACCGCCATCGCGATGACCCAAGAGAATACCTCTACGACAGAGAAACCCTTGAGAGGGAAAAAACCCATGACCCTCTCTGGAACGCTTGTCAGCGTTCTCTTCGTCTCACCGGCTATCTTCACGGCTATCTTCGCATGTACTGGGCAAAAAAGATCCTCGAGTGGTCTCCCTCTCCAGAAAAGGCCATCGAATGGGCCATTTTTTTCAATGACAGTTACCTGCTCGATGGAAGAGATCCAAACGGCTATGTGGGTGTCCTCTGGAGCATTGGTGGTCTTCACGATAGACCCTATGGAGACAAACCCATCATCGGTCAGATAAGACCCATGACCTTCAGCGGCTGCAAAAGAAAATTCGACGTCGATCGCTATATCCAGTGGGCAAACACTCTTCCTGACTATGATTTTTCAGGATAATCAAAAATCACTTCTGTGACCACGTCTGTGGCCTTTTTCTCCTTGGCTTTTTGAAGATTCGCAAACCCCACCGAAAGAAAATCCTCCACACTCATCCCCGGCACATAAACTGACGCCCCCATAAAAAGTGTCACCTTGGCACTGGTATTCCCACAGAGATACTCACTCATCGACACCACCTCCCGCATCTTCTTTCCCACCGCACACACCCCTACAAGGTCCGTATCCATGAAAAGAATCACAAATCTCCCCCCTCCCCAATGAGAAATCACATCATGCGCTCTGAGATTAGCCCGAAACGAAGCCGCAAGAAGCCCAAGCACATTATCAGGACAGGTATAATTTGTCGATGCCATCTCAATGAGAGCCTCAATCACCAAAAGCCCAAGATCAGACTTTTGCCTTTTCTGCCTCAATACCTCATACCGTACCATATCCTGAAAAGCCTCAGCATTGAGTGTCCTTGTCACTCTATCCAACCGAAGAGAAAGCATATTCTCCTCTTGCAAAACCTGAAGCTGCCTGTTTAGCTTGTGCAATGGATACTGAATCCCACTATAGATAACCCCATCTAATCCAAAAAGAAGTCCAATCCATTCAAGAGTAAGGATATACTGAAGCCAGAGAAATGAATCCTCCGTTTTCGCGACCTGCCACCAAAAAACCCCCGTTATCATACGAAACAATACCCAAAGAACAAAGGCCGTATACACTGTGGAAAGAATACGATGCCGCCAGACAAAGAGAAGACCCAGTGTCACCAGAAGAACCACCTCTATTCCCACAATCCACCACAAGGCAAAGGGAAGAAAAAGATTCTTCCATAACGGCAAAAGAATTGCCGCATATTCCCGAAGAATCCACCAAAGCCCCACCAAAAAGAGCCCATACACCACTACAAAAGGCCAGTAAAAAGAAATTCGTCTATGAGCATACCACGCCCCCACAAAAAGCCAGAATGTCATCCAGAGAGCGAGAAGAAAATGAAGGGGATACATAAAAGCAGGAGAAGAAGGGGCATTCATCAACAAAAACAACTCATACACCACCCCAATTAAAACACCCGAGACACCAAAAGCGGAAAGCAAGGCTGCATCATGGGAAACAAAAGAAAACGTAGCCCCTGTCACATACAAATATGTGACCCCCACCCCCACCATACCAAGAAAAAGCATCAAAAGATACACTCTCTCATAAGGAAAAAGAACAATCAAAAGCGTCGCTAATCCTAAAGAAAGAACAAGAAAAAACCATAACTTTTTGAGTGCCGTCATACATCCCTCCACGATTCCTTTACTAACAGGTACATTGTATATAAACATTCTCTTTTTTGCAAATTTTGAAAAAACCTTACTCTCAACCTAAAGAAAAGAGGTCACGACCAAATCCGCAAAGGATTTTTTTGATTTTTTTCTTGTTTTTTCATATCCTAAAAAACCAACGAAAAGAGACCTTTGCACGAATGTGCAAGGGTCTCGAAAAGAGGATACTATGGAAAGAAATCTGTTTGCCATGGAAGAATGGATCTACCGAGCCTCAAGACGAAAACACACACCTCTTCCTATCAATTTTGGTATCGCCCTGCTCTGTGAGCCCCTTCCAGAAGAGCAGGTGGTAAGAAGTGCCCTCCAGAAAATGGAGAGCCTCTTCCCCTTCGGCAAAACCCGTGTTATTCTGAGAGAAAAAGAGCGCGGTATTCTCACCACCACTGACACCTCTCTTCTTCCTGTGACCTTTGAAGAAGTGCCCGATATCTGGGATGCCGTGGCTTCTCAAGTGGGGCAACTTTTTGACGACCCCTCTCTTCCTCTTCTCAGGATAAAACTTTACAAAAGTCCTCAAGGGGGATTTTTCTATGCTCATTTTGATCATGCCCTTGTCGATGGAATAGGGGCTATCAGCTGGCTTAAAACCCTTTTCGCCATTCTCGATGGGAAAGACCCTTCCCCTCTTCCTACCTGCGATTGGGATGATGTTCTTGCAAAACACTTCACCACAACCTGGCAAGACAAATATATTTCCGAGAGAAGCACGAAAAAAAACTGGTGGAAAAGTCTTCAGGAAATCCTTTCTGAACCCTCCTGGCCCTCTCACTGGCACTATCGCCTTCTTTCGCATGCTTTTCCCCCCTCCACCACCCGAAAACTGAGAGAAAAAACACAAAAAGAACACACGACGGTACATGCGGCTCTGGCTGTGAGTTTTCTTCAAGCTTTTTACGAAAAGGGATGCGGCCACAAACGCCCACAAAGAACTGTCCTCTCTCCTGTCAATCTTCGGCCACTGTATGGTCTTTCCCCTGATACGTTTGGGCTTTTCAATGGCACCATTCGAACCACGGTGGACTTTTCAGATTCTCGCCCTTTCTGGGAGAGGTGTCGTTTTTTCAAACGCCTGCTTGACCTTCAGATAAAACAAACAGATTTTCTCTACTTTCATTATCGATCCGAACAGGATTTGAAAAGAGCCCTTCTTCACGGCTTCCAGAGACGAAGACGCTTTGATACGCGCAAGGACTATGATCTCTCTCTCACCAATATAGGGATAGTAGATGGATTTCCTGCCTTTGTCAAGGCTATCTATGGCCCTATCGCCCAGGGACTTCCCACGGAAACTGTCCTGGGTGTCTGCACTTACCACGACACCATGACCCTCTCATGGGTAAGTAAACCGGAGTTCATGCCTGATGACATAAGTCGTCACCTTTTTCAACGGGGTATAGAGATTCTTCTCTCTGTTCTTTAGCTTATTATCGAAGCAGGCATTTTTCCAGGAAATTTTCCCCACAAGGTAAAATCGCCCCATGGGGCACCTAAAAAAAGAGCAAACTGAAATCCCACCACTATCACCGCCACTCCCACAAAAACCAAAGCCCAAAACCACATCATTCCCTCCTTACTTTTTTCCTTTACGAGGATACCCTCTTTCGTATGATCAATTGATTGCCACCCGAAAGCCTCTGATACGCACACTCATCGGCATACGTCCTGAGAACATGGATCCCTAAGCCATGGGTATTTCCCTTTTGAAGATGGGCTTCCATATCCACAGGAGGGTACTCAAGGGGATTAAAGGGAGGAGCCTCGTCCTCAACAATAATCTCTACCATTTTCTCATGGCAAGAGGCCTTCACCTTCACCACTCCCCCTTTTTTCTCATACCCATACTTGATAGTATTGGTGACCACCTCATCCACCACAAGAACAAGCTGAAACACCTTTTCTTCTGGCATAGAACACTGATGCAAAAACTCTTCAAGCCTTTCCCGTACCTTTTTCAGTTCAGAAAGATCTCCCTGAATACTAATTTGGATACTTTCCTCCATGAAACAAACCTTACAAAAGTTTTTTTGCTTCCTCTATCGAAGAAGCTACCGGAAAAACCTTTGAAAAACCCATGGTATCAAACACCTTTTTGATTTTTTCTTGCATGTTGGCAATGACAATCTTCCCCCCTTTTGTTTTCAGGGTATTGTGGTTGGCCATCAAAACACCCAGCGCCGCCGTAGCAATATAACTCATCTGAGCCATATCAAGAAGAAGCTTTGTCCCCTGAGAGGCGGCTTCTTTCAGTACCTTGTCTAACTGAGGAGCGGTGTGGGCATCCATCTCCCCCGAAATTTTCACAATCACCACACTCCCATCTTTCACCACCTGAAATCCTGCCATATCTTCCTCCTTAGGATTTGATTTCATTCTTGTAGAGAAACTCCACTAAATTGATTTCGTTTTCAAAAAACCCCATGGCCAAAAGTTCCTCTCGTGTCTTTCCCTCCTTGAGCCACTTTTTGAGTTGTTCCTCGCGAGAAAGGGGGGTGTCTTTTTTCTCTTTGGTAGGGGAAATGTGTTCTCCGGTGAGAGTTTTGGCCTGTGGGGAAGAAGTCGCTTCCTGAGGAAAAACCTTTTCAGGTTTCTTTTCCACAATCTTTTCCACCACAATAGGACGCTGAGCCCTATCGATTTTTTCATCCAATTGAATAATCTTCTGATTGGCTCTCTGAAGAAGCTTCTGGAGTTCTTCAATCTTGGCTTCTAACATCGAGATATTCCTTGTCGCAGCGGCGTTAAACTCAACGATGAGGCTCTCCATCTCCTTTTTGAGACGGGCATCAAGAGCCCCATCCTCAAGTTGTTTGATACGCCTCAACGTGATCACAAACAAATAGACGGAAAAGCCAAAAATCACAAGCGAAATCAGAAACGATGGCATAGTCTCTCCTCTCTTTTATCATACAATAGAGAAACAAAAAATGCAAATACCAAAATCGAAAGAGGCAAAACATGCCCCATTTTTACCAAAAGTTGCGATTATTGTCTCTCTCTTCTATAATGCTTTATCCCTATCCAAGGAGAAATTATGAGAAGGCTTTCTCCTCTTTTTTTTGTGTTTGTATCCCTTTCCTTTGCTGTTCAGACCACCTATCTTCCCTTTTTCCAGTGGGAAAGAATTGGAGAGTATGAACTCAGTAACCTCACCCTCTCATCAGCAGGAGAGCTTTCTCTCTCCTCTTCTTTCTCTTCCCTTTATACCTCACCAAATCCCGTCTGGTGCGCTATTGGCTGGAAAAATACACTCCTTGCAGGAACAGCCGAAGGAGCCTCTCTTCTCTGGATAAGCGGAAATTCTCTCCAGAGCAACTCCTTTCCTGATCACGAAATCATTTCCGCTTTGGCGAGCGATGACCACTTTCTGTATGTGGGAGCCATTCCAAACACCACCCTTTATCTTCTCAATACCAAACGAGAAGTCATAGAACAATACCCTCTCTCGTCCTCTTACCTCTGGAGTATTGTTCCCTCCCCCTATGGGGTATGGCTTCTCACAGGAGAACCAGCAGAGATCTACCTTCTTCGAGGAAACAAACTGCAGAAAATAGCCAGTCTCTCAAGCGAACGTCATCTTCTCAAAGGCATCTGGACAGAAGAAGGGCTTTATCTCATGGGAGAATCCTCTTTTCTTTATTTTCTTTCCCCATCCTCAGCAAACATCCGTATCGCCGCCGAATTTCCAGAACCCATTCAGGACATAACAGGGGATGGCCATACCCTCTACCTTGCCATCAATAGAACGGTTTCCCGAAGTCGCCGTCAAAATGGAGAGGCTGAAAGACAGGAAGGGGTCATCTATCGATACGACAAAAAGACTATTTCTATTCTCACCTCGCTTCCCGGTGTTCGTCTCTCCCAGATACTCTTGTGGCAAAAAAAACTCTACATGGGAAGCCTGCAAAACTTTTTCATCTATGACACGAGTGACAATTCTCTTCAGGCTTCCGGTTATGGGAAGGGCGGGGTGAGGCTTTTTGCTGTGGCCAGTGATAGGCTTCACCTCATCACAGAAAGACCGGCAAAAATCCTTCAAATGGACGTGGCTAAAGCACGCGAAGGAAAACTTACCACACCCCTTTTTGATGCCGGACAAAAAGCCACATGGGGAAAGATTCTCGGCCTTGACACTCGCCTCTCTTCTCTTTCTCTCATGACACGATCGGGGATGACACCCCTCTCAGACCTCTTAGAAGAATGGTCATCCTACCAGAAACAGCCCACCTCTCAACCCAATCGTTACCTTCAAATACAATTATCCCTCTCAGATCCCTCCCCTCTCTCACTTCGAGAGGTCGTGGTGGCCGCTTCTCCCCTCAACCAGGCACCGGAAATTACCCGCTTTGATGTCTCTCAACAGGGAGAGAAGCTTTTGTTCTCATGGGGGGTGAGAGACCCCAATCAAGATGACCTCATATACACCCTTTCCATCAAACGAAAAAGTGGCTGGGTTCCCCTCTTTTCCTCTCCTCTTACCAACTCTTCTCTTGAACTCTCGGCCCGTATGTTTCCCGAAGGAGGCTACAGTTTTCTCCTTTCGGTAGAAGATAGTCCCTCCAATCCACCCACTCTTGCCCTTTCTGCAAGTAGGGAAAGCGGTTTTGTCACCATCGATCATACCCCACCTCAGATAAGAAATGTCAAAGCCACCCTGATGAAAACCCGCCTCCAGTGCGAATGGAGTGTCTTTGATAGTAGTGGCATTGCCCGCGTATGGTATAGCTTCTCTCCTCTGGAATGGAAACCCATCCTTCCCGAAGATGGCCTCTGTGACAGCCAGGAAGAAAGGTTTATTCTTTCCCTTGAAAACTACACAGGGGGATACATCCAGATCAAAGCCCAGGATGCCAATGGCAATGAAAGCGTCTATGGGCAGTGGATTCTCCCCTAAAAAACCCGTGCCAAGAATTTGCAAAAAAAAATTCTCATCATTACAATGTAAACAAGTCTGAAAAAAGGTAAATTCATCTCTTATTGTCTAAGGAGGATATATGCGAAAAGTATCGCTTCTTTTCATTGCAGGACTCTTGTTTGTAGGTTGTGCTTCCAAAGGAAGCCAGAAAATCGTCGTGGCTACGGATGCCACATGGCCCCCGATGGAATTTGTAGATGAGAACAAGAACATCGTCGGCTTTGACATCGATCTCATCAAGGCCATTGCCGAAAAGGCCGGCTTTGAAGTAGAAATCCGCAATACCGCCTGGGATGGTATCTTTGCTGGGCTTGCCAACGGTTCCTACGATGCGGTGATCTCTTCCGTCACCATTACCGAAGAACGTAAACAGCAGATGGATTTCTCAGAACCCTACATCAATGCCGGTCAGGTCATTGTGGTAAAGAAGGGAACCCAGGGCACCAAACTGAGTGATTTCGAAGGCCGAAAAATGGGTGGCCAGATTGGCACAACAGGGGTGATGGAAATCCAGAAAAACCCCAAAATTACCCTCAAGACCTATGATGAAATTGGCCTTGCCATTGAGGACCTCTATCTTGGCAGAATTGATGGGGTCGTCGTCGATACCCCCACGGCCGCCAGTTTTGTGCTTCAGAATCCAAAATACAAAGATGTTCTCACCATTGTCGGAGAACCCTTTACCGAAGAGTATTATGGCATTGCCGTCCGCAAGGGCAACAAGAAAGTCCTTGACCTCATCAACAAAGGCCTTGCTGAGGTCAAAAAAGCCGGTATTGACAAGGAGCTTGAGAAAAAATGGCTTCGCTAAGGGATCGTATCTCTGATGCTATTCTCATTCCAGGCGAATCCTCGCTTCAGAGGATCGCCTGGAATGTGGCTTTCTGGGGGGCTCTTGCCACTCTTGTTCTTCTTCCCCTTGTGAAACCCACTCCCTACCGGGAGATCATCTCCTTTTTTCCTGATGGACTGTGGGTTACCTTTCAGGTGACGCTTCTTTCTATTGTTTTTGCGCTTCTTTTAGGCATTCTCACCGTGCTTGCCCGCATGTCCCGTTTTCCTCTCTTCAACCTCATGGCCTCTCTTTATACAGAGGTCATTCGTGGTATCCCTCTTTTAGTCCAGATTTTCTATATCTATTATGTGGTCGCCCGTCTTATTCAGTTACCCCCCATAGTCTCAGCTGTCATGGGAATGGCCATTTGCTATGGAGCCTATATCGCTGAAATTCTCCGTGGGGGCATACAATCCATCCCCAAAGGGCAGATGGAAGCCGCCATTGCTTTAGGACTTTCCAGATGGCAGGCTATCCGCCTTGTGGTTCTTCCCCAGACCCTCAAGGTGGTTCTCCCCCCTATTGGGAATGAGTGCATTGCTCTTTTGAAGGACTCTTCCCTTGTATCCATCATCGCGGTTATTGATATCTTCCGCCGGGCAAGAGAATACGCCTCGGTGAAATATTTCTACTTTGAAAGCTACACCATGGTTGCTCTGGTCTATCTTGTTCTTACCCTTTTCTTTTCTCGTCTTGTCAATATTCTCGAAAAGAGGCTTCATCATGGCCGATAGAATCCGTATCCGAAACGTATCCAAATCCTTCGGACAATTTCAGGCACTCAAGGATGTTTCTCTCACTGTGAAAGAGGGAGAAGTCGTCATGATCATTGGACCTTCAGGGAGCGGCAAGTCCACCCTTCTCCGCTGTGTGAATCGATTGGAGACGGTGGATAGTGGTGAAATATGGATAGATAACGATGAGGTGACCAACCCAAAGGTCGATATCAGAAAAATTCGTGAAGAAGCCGGCATGGTTTTTCAATCCTTCAATCTTTTTCCTCACCTGACTGCTTTAGAAAACATCACCCTTGCCCCCATTCATGTGCTGAAAGAAAACAAAGCCTCGGCTGAAGCACGAGCCTATGCCCTTCTTGAGCGCGTAGGTCTCAAAGACAAAGCCAAAAGCTACCCTTCACAGCTTTCCGGCGGCCAACAACAACGGGTGGCCATTGCCCGGGCCCTTGCCATGAAGCCAAAGGTGATGCTCTTTGATGAACCCACCTCAGCCCTTGATCCAGAAATGGTGGGAGAGGTACTCCTCGTCATCAGAGACCTGGCAAACGAAGGAATGACCATGATGATTGTTACCCATGAAATGGGATTTGCCAGAGAAGTAGGGGACCGCGTTGTTTTCATGGATGAGGGGAAAATCATCGAAGAAAACGAACCCGATCAGCTCTTCGATAACCCAAAACAAAAACGCACGCAGGATTTCTTGAGCAAAGTCCTGTAAGGAGGAGATATGCCCAAGATGAAAATCAGTGGTCAAACCCAGGGTCGCCTTGTTTTTGCCTATGATATTCGAGAAGGACACATTAACTACCAAACCCTTCTTCCAGCTCTCAATAAACTCCTTGCCAAAATGGGCTACACACAAGAAGCCACCCCTCAGGATCTTGAGGAAATCATCGGCGAAATCCTCTATCAAACCAATGAAAGGGTCTTTATGAACCTTGAACAGCTCTTTACTGAGGGAAAATTTACCCATTCCAATATCGAAGAAATCCTCATCGAAGCCATCAAAACGGTGATGAAAGAAAAAGAATAAGAGGAAGGGGGTAACCATGAGAAGCAAGGCTTTCTTCTTCCTTTTTCTGTGCCTTTTTTCATGGCAGTGGGGATTTTTGAATCGAGTTTCTTTCAAACAACTTTCACCTAAACTGCAGTATCTTGTCACCGAACTTGAACAACCAAGAAATAGAAACAATCAAATTTTTCTTTTAGATTTTATCATTCAGAGTAATGATCCCCTCAAAAATGAGGTTCTCAAGGATATTGCCATGTACGATATCAGAGGGGCTGATGTTTACGGAAACTCCCGTCTTTTTTCCGTAGAAACACGCATCCACGCCCTCACCAATATTCAGTACACCACCAATGACGGCTATATGATATGGTACATACTCAAATTTGACAAAAGCTATGAAGTAAGAAAATGGGCAGCCCGCATGGCGAGACACATCAAAGAAGAGAACTTTATCAAAGGCCTATCCTACCTCATCAATTATGACTACTACATTGAAAATTTCCGCTACGATGATCCCAAAATGCAAAAAGTGGATGAGGTCGTCCTTGAGATGGTCAAAAGTCTCGGAGAATGTGGTTGTCCAAAGGCTGTTCCTATTCTTCTTCAGATTGTGCATATTCAGAATCACCTTCCTCAAACCATTGAAGCCGCCTGGGTTTCTCTTGAAAAAATACCCTTCCCAAATCCAGCCTACCCATACTTCATCCTCTCTCTCAAAGACAGCCTCAAAAACAAGCCAGAACAGGTTCCCTACTCTCAAAAGGATCAGGTAGATAGGGTTGTTCAGACTCTCACCGAGTTTATCACCAATAACTTTGAGAGAAATGTCTTCACTCAAGAAGACCTTGATATAGCCACAGGAGACAGAAAAGACGCCGAACAAAAGTCCCGCACCTACCCAGGAAAATAAGAAAAAACCCTTGACACTCCTTCCTCATTGTCTTATACTATAGACAGGGTTTTTCCCTCTGGCCACTTTTTCCACAGGAGGCGCCTATGGTTGAGCGCTTTGGCATCCAGAATCATTCTCTTTGTCCTTCGCCAGAAGGGAATATCTACTATTACTACAATGTGGATAGCGAAGAAAAAGAATTCATTGAAAAGACTTTCGATATCGATGAGCACTCCTTAGCTTCAGCCCTTGACGTAGATGAGGTAGCACGATTTGAGTTTGAGGAAAACGAGTACACCATCATCTGGAAGTCTCCAACCCCCCTCATTTTAGCCGATATCTCTTCTCTCAATATTATGTCCATTGGTTTCTTTGTGAGAAAAGGCAATCTCATCATCATCTCTAACAAAAAACTCCTAAACCTGCCGGGAAAACCACCTCTTCATATGGAAACCCTTACGGATGTCATCTTCTTTTTTCAATACCATATTATCCGCAATTTTACCGAGCATCTCAAGATCATCAAACTCATGTCCAGAGAGATCCAGGAAAAGATCAATACCTCCATGCAGAACGAATACCTTCTCCAGATGTTTCATCTCAGTGAAATCCTTACCTTCTATCTTGAAGCCCTCAATGGAAACCAGAAATCCCTCACCAAGTTTCAGAACTACCTCTTCGTCAAGGCCATCCCCTGTGATGAAGACTTCCTTGGGGACCTCCTCATCGAAACAGAACAGGCCGCAAAACAAGCAGAAATCTACTCTGAGGTGTTCGCTTCTCTCATGGATGCCAGAGCCAGCATCATCAACAACAACATGAACGTTCTCATCAAAAATCTTACGATTATCAACATCATCTTTCTTCCCCTGAATCTTATTGCCAGTATTGGGGGGATGTCAGAATACTCCGTCATGACACAGGGTATACCCTGGCCCATCTCGTATGGCCTTTTCTGTTTAGCGATGGTCCTTATCGGATGGCTTACCTACAGGTTTATCACCCGCTTAGAAGAAAAGCAGAAAAAATAACCCCTTTCCTCTTTTTTTTCTCCCTGAGCCCCTCGCCTCACCCCACTACCAGCCCTACAAGCCATCGAGCCACAAACGCCAGTACCCACGCCACCACAAGCCCGTAAAAAATGGCAAACAAAGTCCACTTCCAGGACCTGCTTTCTGCCTTTAGGGTAGCCACAGTAGCCGCACACGGAATATACAAAAGCACAAAGACCATATACGAAATCATGGTGGGCAAACTCATCATGCGGGGTAAAAGAACAGAAAGCCCTTCCTCTCCCCCCCCATAAAGGACCCCAAGAGTAGAAATAACAATTTCCTTGGCAAAAAAGCCGTTTACCAGAGCTACCGTCATCTTCCAGTCAAAGCCCAAGGGAGAAAATATCCAGGCAAGAGATTTTCCTATGAGACCAATAAGCGAATCAGCTGAACCCGGTTCCACTCCCCAGGGAAGCACCGACAAAACCCAGAGCACAAGAGAAAAAACAAGAAGAATACTCCCCGCCCGAACAAGGTATTCCTTACTTCTCAGCCAGGTATTACTCCAGAGATTGAGTGGGGCAGGCATTCTGTAAACAGGCAATTCCATAATAAGCCCCTCAGAATGTTCCTTGAGAAGGGTTTTATTCAACCACCAGGCCGTCGCTATAGCCACCCCTATCCCTATCAGGTACAAAAGAAGCACCATGATCCATCCCTCTTTGCCAAAAAAGGCCGCCGCAAAAAGGGTAAAAACCGGCATACGTGCCGAACAGGAAAAAAACGGGATCATCAGCATCGTTTTGAGTTTATCCCCCCGGTTATCCAGCATACGGGTGGACATGAGAGCTGGTACCGAACACCCAAAACCCAACACGAGCGGGACAAAAGACTTCCCATGAAGACCTAAATTGTGCATAAACCTATCCACAAGAAAGGTTCCTCGTGCCATGTAGCCCGAGTCTTCAAGAAAAGAAAGCAAAAGAAACATAACCACAATATAGGGGAAAAGCACCAGAACATTCCCCACACCCCCAATAAGCCCATCGGAAACTAAAGAAGCCAGCCAGGGCACAGGGATACGCGAACTCAGGGTAGCAAGATACGCAAAACCTTCTTCTATATAGCCTGAAAGCCACGCCCCAATCTGAAAGGTGGTATAAAAAATCCCTCCCATCACACTCAAAAATATCACCATCCCAACAAAGGGCTGGAGAAAAAGGGTATCAAGAAAGGCTGTAAGCCTTCTCTTCGCCTGAAGAGAGATAAGCTTTCTCTTCACCACCTCCCGGGAAATTCCCATACAGAGAGACAGAATCCATTCTGTCATCACACTTCCCAAATCCCTCTTTGCCCTGCTAGCCAGTTCCTCTCGAATCTGAAAAATCTTTTTTCTGATCTCTTCACTCTGCGTCTCTTCCGCCCCACTCTCAAGAAAACTATACGCCTTCCAGAAAGAAAAGCCCATACCACTCGAAGCAAACACCTCGGCTATCTTTTCTATAGCCATGGCCACCTCATCCTGGCCTAACTTAAGAGAAACAGAGATTTCCTTATCTAAAACACTCAGAATCACCTCTTTGAGCCTTGCTATATCCTCTCCCTTGAGAGCAGAGATCCCCACCACAGGCACCCCCAAGAGTTCCGAAAGCCTCGTCAAATCAAGAGAAAGCCCCTCCTTTTCCGCTTCATCCATCATATTGACCACGAGAACCATGGGCACCCTCATCAGGGCCAACTGAACGGTGAGATAAAGATTTGCCTCAAGATGTGTAGCATCCAATACATGAAGAAAAAGGGTGTCTTGTGCCCCTAACACAAAAGCCTTGGCTACCTCTTCTTCTTCACTGAGACTGGAGAAACTATAAATACCGGGTAGATCAATCACAGGCAGTGGGGTTCCCCCTACCAGGGCGACTCCCTCTTTTCTCTCCACGGTAACACCAGGCCAATTCCCTACATGCTGATTAGAACCCGTGAGTCGATTGAAAATCAGGGTTTTTCCGCAATTGGGTTGACCGATCAAGGCCAGCTGTTTATAGCGAAAATCCCTCATCACCTCTACCTGAATTCGAGAAGCAAGCCCCCTCCCCACCGCCACCTGTCTTCCCTGAATAGCTATCAAAACAGGACCCCTGCCATTTCGAATAACCACTCCCTCCTGAATAGACGTGAGTCCCAATTCCTGAAGTCGATGAAACCCCCTTCCCTCCCCGAGTATCTGCTTCACCCGAAATCGTTTTCCCTCTAAAACTCTATCAAGCGTCTCGGTCATGTTTTCCTCCCTGTTGTTTTGACAAAAACCCCTCTATCACCATCATGGTCTCATCACTCACAATATGTTCCATCTGACACGCATCTTTTTCGGCCGTTTCTGAAGACACCCCAAGTGCCACCAGAAAATCCCTCAAGAGATAATGCCGTCGAAAAACCCGAGAAGCCGTTTTTTCACCACTTTCTGTGAGACGAATATACCCATACCTTTCCTGTTCGATAAGGCCCTGCTGATTGAGTTGCCTGAGTGCCTGGATCACCGAGGGTTTAGAAACACCAAGTTTCTCGGCTATTTCCTTCACTCTGGCAAAACCATGACTTTCCACCAGAAGATAGATGGCCTCAATATAATCTTCAAGACTTCCTGTCATTATCCATCTCCAAAGTTAGTTTACACTAATATTATAAATATAGACAAACTTTCTGTCAAGAAAAAGGTCTCTCTGGAAATTGATTTTTTCTCTCCTTTCTCCTATAATATCCCAAAAGGAAGAAAGGGGACACCATGGCTCTTTTTCATGTTCTCGAGGCGCAACAATTCACAAGAGAGATACTTGAGGATCTTTTTGTGAGGGCTTCCAAACTGGAAAAAGCTCCAAAGCCCACCCTTCTTCAAAATAAAATCATGATCACCCTTTTCTATGAACCATCCACCCGTACTCGTCTTTCCTTCGAAACAGCCATGATTCGTTTGGGTGGAAATGTGGTCTCAACAGAAAATGCGGCTCAATTCTCTTCTGCCGCCAAGGGAGAAACCCTTGAAGATACCATTCGCGTGGTCTCAGGATATGGAGACGTTATCGTTATCCGGCACTTTGAAGAAGGGGCCGCTTTTCGGGCAAGTCAGGTCTCTCCTATTCCTGTGATCAACGCCGGAGATGGAACAGGACAACATCCCACTCAGGCTCTTCTCGACCTCTACACCATCCAGAAGGAATTGGGCCATATCGATGGGGTTTCTGTGGCCATGGTAGGAGACCTTGCCAATGGAAGAACCGTTCGCTCTCTCTCGTATCTTCTCTCCTTCTACAAGAATATTCGGCTCTTCTTTGTTTCTCCCCCCAATGTCCGCATGCGAGACGATATCAAAGCCTACCTGAGCAGCCAGAAAATTCCCTTCACCGAATCAGAAAGCCTTGAGGAAGTGGCCCCTCAGGTAGATGTGATCTATCAGACCCGTATCCAGAGAGAACGGTTTGCCAACATCGTAGAATACGAAAAAACACGGGGCATCTATATCATCACCGAAGAAATCCTCTCCCGTATGAAGTCTCATGCCATTATTATGCACCCCCTTCCCCGTGTTGATGAAATCTCCTATGAAGTGGATAACGACCACCGGGCCGCCTACTTTCGCCAGGCACACAATGGCCTCTATATCCGTATGGCGTTGCTCGAAAAAATTCTTGTAGGATAGTTCCTATGGTATCAGTCAAGAATCGCCTCTGGATCATGCCCACGAATCCCAAACAAAAGCTTCAGGAGATCAAGTCCTGTCTTCCTTTTCCCGTGATGGATCTTCTCCTGAAGACCCTGATCAATCGGGGATACCAAACCCCGGAACAAATCCTTGGTTACTTAAAACCACATTTTCTTCAGCTCCCATCCCCCTTTCTCTTCAAGGATATGGAAAAAGCGGTCAAAAGAATCCTTGGGGCTATCAAAGAAGGAGAAAACATCCTTATCTTTGGAGATAAAGACGTCGATGGTGTGACCGCCACCAGTATCCTTCACAAGACCCTGTCCAAACTCAAAGCCAACGTGGCTTTTCGTGTCCCAGAAGGGGATGATAAATATGGCCTTTCCACCGATATCATTCAGTGGGCGGCCTCTGAAGGATTTGATCTGATCATTACGGTGGATTGTGGTATCACCGCTATCGATGAGGTCAAGCTCGCCTCAAAATTGGGACTTGACGTCATCATTACGGATCACCATGAACCACGGCAGCAACTCCCCGAGGCCCTTGCTCTCATCAATCCCAAAATACCTGAAAGTGGGTATCCCTTTCCCCTTCTGAGTGGTGCCAGCGTGGCTATGAACCTTGCCTGGGCTCTTCTTGAAGCCCATTTTCTCCATGAATACCATGACCAGGAACTCATCTTTTGCGATATCGAAACCACGGGGCTCAATCCCTCACGGGATGACATCATCGAAATAGGGGCAGTCAAGGTCAAAAACGGGGTTGTAATAGACCGCTTTCAATGTTTTCTCAAGACAGAGAAGCCTCTCCCAAAAGAGATTTCTCAACTCACAGGGATCACCCCTGAGATGCTCGAGAGAGACGGAATTCCCCCAAAAGAAGCCTTAGAACAATTCTTGTCCTTTACCGACAATAAGAAAATCATTGGCCATAATATTGCCGATTTTGACATGCGTTTTCTCCAGCAGGCCATTAGAAAGCACATCGGGAAACACTTTTCTCCCCCCATTGAAGATACCCTTCGACTCTCCAAGATTCTCTTTCCAAAGATCAAAGACCACAAACTCTCTACCGTGGCTGAAGAATTAGGCATCTATGTGAATCCCTCTGAACTTCACCGTGCCTCGGCCGACGCAGAACTCTGTGCCCGTGTGTACAGGTCCATGATCCTTCAAAGAAATCACCCCCTCATTCAATCCCTTCAGGACATCATGAGCTTAGCAGCCATTGGAACCATAGCCGATATTATGCCACTTGTCAACGAAAACCGCACTATCGTCAAGAATGGCCTTGAGTTTATCAAGTACTCCTCCATTGGCCTCATCAAGCTCATCCAGTCCCAACAAATTCCCATCCAGAAGGTGAGTGTCAAGGATATAGGCTGGGGTATCGCCCCTATGCTTAATTCCCCGGGACGAGTAGGACAGGCAAGCATCAGCGTCGAACTTCTCCTCTCCTCAAAAATCCATGAGGTTGATGAACTCCTCAGCCACATCGTAAACAAGGACAATGAACGTCGCCAGCAATTTGACAACAACCTCAAAAACATTGAAAAAAAACTCACCGCAGAGATCCTTGATGAAACCGTGATCATTCTCGAAAGTAATGAAATTTCCAAAAATTCCACGGGGCTTCTCTCCAACAAACTCTCTCTCCAGTACCAGAAACCTGTTGTTGTCATTGCGGTCCAGGACAAAGAAGCCATTGGATCCGTCCGAAGCGCCGTCAATTTCAACGTGATCGAAATGCTTGAACACTGTAGCGATCTTCTCTCGCAGTTTGGTGGACACAGGGCAGCCGGAGGCTTCACAATAGCCAATGAAAAGCTTCCCATCTTCAAAGAACGCGTGTTGGAATACTACGAAAAATCTCAACAGGATGCTACCCCGGATCAAATTGTCATAGACCTTGAAATAGACCGCCTCTCAGACATCACCCTTGAGAACCTTCGCTATCTTGAAACCATGATGGAACCCATCGGAACAGGAAACGAACTTCCCCGTCTCTTTATCTCCAAAGTGAAACTCGCCAATACCTACTTTTTCGGAAAACAAAAAGACCACTTTCAGTGTTTTGTCGTCAAAGGGGAGACCAGTCTTCCCGCGGTGGGATGGGCTTTCAAGGAAACCCTCACCAATTTTGGTTTTGAGAAGTTTGCCGATCAGTGGTTTGATATCGTGGCTGTTCCTGAAATCAATCGCTACAACTCAACAGAACAGGTACGCCTCAACTTAGTGGATATAGCCCTTCATCCCTACGAAAGGGGATAACCATGCAGATAAAACGGGAAATCCTCGATGCTTCCATCTTCCTTGTTGATGATTCACCTACCAGCCTGCGCCTCTTTGAGAAAATTCTCAAAGACGCCGGATTTTCCCATATCACCTCCTTTCAACAGGAAAGCCAGGCTTTAGTGGCCATGTTGACCAAACCCCCCGACCTCGTTCTTCTCGACATGATCCTTCACCAAACAACCGCCGTGGATATTCTCAAAACACTCAAAAATAATATCAAAACAAGAAATCTTCCCGTAATTGTTCTCTCTCATTCCTCAGACGAAAATCTCATTCTTCAGTGCCTTCAGCAGGGGGCGGAAGACTTTATCCCCAAGGAAAGTAATCCCCTTGAGGTTTTAGTCCGAATCAACAACATCCTCACAAGAAACTACTACATGAAAAGCCTTTTTGAAAAAAATCGTCGCCTTGAAGAAGATATCCGATTTGCAGCCCATGTTCAGGAAAAATTTCAAAAGATGACCAACCTCCACATGAAACATCACCATGTTGAGGTTATATGGCATCCCTACAATATCGCCAGCGGAGACTTTTACTTTGCCACCAGTTTTCCCCACGAAAAAACCTTCTTCTTTCTGTTGGATGTTTCCGGTCATGGCGTTGGAGCAGCCCTTGTGGGGTTTCATCTCAACTTTCTCACCCAGCAATGGATAGCCACCAGGTCTTTAGCCTCCGCTGAACATCTTCAAAGGTATGTGGAATGGATCAACGGGGAAATGGAAAAAGAATATGGCGCTATGGGAATCTTTCTCTCAGGGATCTTTGGTCTCTGTGATGAGGAATCAGAAACTATTCATCTCATCTCTGCGGGTTCTCCTCCCCCTATCGTTCAAACAGAGACCTTTGCCACGGTAGAACTCAAAAATTCCGTGGCTATTGGGGTGGTTTCTCCGGCAATTTTTCATCTCAATAGCTTCAGCACTAAGTCCTGGAAAAGACTTCTCTTCTTTACCGACGGCATCTATGAAATCCAATCTCCATCGAAGGAGATGCTTTCTATCTCCGGTTTTCTGCAGATTCTCACCTCGTTAGAGAAAGATGGAAAATTTTCTTTGGCCAACCTGTATAATCGCATTGCCAAAGAGTACGCCTACCACTTTGAGGATGATGTTACTATCTTTATGCTGGAGAAAATCCCATGATCTCCTCGTTTACCTGGAAGGGCAATAGCCACTACCCTCTTCTCTTAGAACGTATTCTCACCCAATCTCAGGGAAGACTTCTCATCGTGAGTGGAGAACCAGGAATTGGAAAAACCTCTCTTGTGCTTTCCACCCTTGCCAAACTGTATGGGGAAGACTTTCTTCTCTCTCCCTCTTTTCAATTTTTTCGACCTGATGACTACGACATGAAACTCTCCTATTATCTCTCCCATCCCACCCCACTTCAAACCTCTCACCTCCAGCTCTGGGGTATTCAATTTCTTGCCCACCTTTCCCAGCTTATGCTTCTTAAAGAAATCAAAACCTCTCACCTCTCATATAAAAAACACTCTCACAGTCTCGATGAATTTCGAACCCTCATTCATACGCTTTTGATGCAACAAGGTTTTGCAAAAACCCTTCTTGAAGACGAAGAATTCAAAAAACATATTCTTTCCCTTGCTGAGGAAATCACAAAGAAAAAAAGTATTCCTATCGCTTTTATTCAGGAGGTTATCCATTTTCACCAGTATACAAGTGATGCCCCCCGTCTCACCTTCATTGGTGGCTGGGAAATGGCCACTCTTGAAGCCCAGAATGCTGCTCTGAAACTCTTTGAAGAAATGCCACTTCATAGCCGGATCATCCTCCAAACCAATGCCATCGAAAATGTTCTCCCCACCATTGTCTCTCGAAGCCTCGTGATTTCCTTGCCCACTCTCTCCCCACACCTTGTCGAAGAGATTTTGGGGACCCCCTCTTCCTTTTCAAGTTGTACCCTCCATATGAGAGAATCTCTTTTCAAGGAACACTCAAAAGCTTCTCTGTTGGCAAAATTTTTTCTTGACGACCTTGGCTTTCGTGTCCAGTATGGGGATGATCTTTTTGATTTTGTCCAACAGACTTCTTCAAGTCCATGGATAACCCAATTTTTCTTGGATAGTCTTCTTGAAGAGCTAAGACTTCGCTGGCTCCATCACCAGAAAAGTATTCGTGGGAAAAAGGAGCCCACTACAGAAGCAGGAAAATTTCTCACCTACAGTTCAGAAGTCGCTGAATGGAGAAGAGAAATCCTCTCTCTCAAAATCTCTCTCAAAAAGAGTACGCTTCAACCTTCCTATCTTCTCACCGATCTTCTCATCAAAATGGCTCGATGGATGCAGAAGAGAAAAATAAGTTAACCTTTGTATGTTTTCACAAACTCTTCTACGGCTTTTTGAATCTCGTCTCTCACCTGTCTGGTAAAGGCTCGCTTTTCCTCGTCGGTGCCCTGAAAGGAAGAAGGATCCCGAAAACCCCAGTGAAGCCTTTCCACTTTTCCAGGAAAAATAGGACAACGCTCGGCGGCCTCAGGATCGCAGACGGTTATCACATAATCATAGGTCTTTCCAGCCTTATAGAGATCAAAAACGGATTTTGTCTTATTCTGGGAAAGATCATACCCAATCTCCGCCATAATTTCCACAACAAAAGGATTCAGCTTTCCTGGTTCAAGCCCGGCACTCTCTGCTTCAAAAAATTCCTTTCCTATCCGATTCAAAAAAGCCTCTGCCATCTGACTTCGCGCCGAATTGTGAATACACACAAAAAGCACCCGTTTCTTTGCCATACATCCTCCAAAATTATACTGTTTTAGTATGTTTATTATACATAGAAAGAAGAAAAAAAGCAAAAAAAGACCTTTGCACGAATGTGCGAAGGTCTC
>FQKF010095914.1_pt1 | contig 30453 bp, 25 predicted proteins | sample 1504521 | NCBI WGS metagenome assembly FQKF01 (sample SAMEA4475357, study PRJEB15587) | soil metagenome | biome: Soil; feature: Field | place: India | collected 2015-03-11 | depth 0 m
TTATTGAAGAAAAACCTAAACCTATGCATATGAAATAACCAAAGAGTGAAGTGAAAATGACCTGTCCTAATCCTGTTGCTAAAGCCACAGTGCCCATTTTTTTTATTAAGCTTATATCAAGCTTAAGGCCTACAACAAATAGGAGGACAGATATGCCAATTTTAGCAAGAAAATCTATTTCATCATTGGATCTAACTATTCCTAAAAAAGAAGGACCAGTAATTATTCCAATGAGTATATAGGCTAATATGAGAGGCTGTTTTATCCAGAGTATAAGTGTACCAGCAAGGGATGCAAGAAGAAGGAGAAAGGCGATTTCCTGAAAAATATTCTCAAAAAACATTAAAGAGTCTATGATGATTTGTCCTTTATATTTCTGTATAGAGCTATAAGTAAGCCAAGAGCAAAACCTAAAGTAGCAGTGAGTAATAAAAGTAGAATTAGAGGCATTTCAATTGTTATTAGTAGGATTTTTGTCTGTACAGGCTGGGTGTTTTGAATTATTACAATTCCCAGTAAAACTACAATAATAAAAATAAGAATTAACTTAAAATTTTTCATTTTGTTCACCTTCTATTTTTGTGAGAGCACTTTTTACTTCTAAATATTTAGCTATCCCATTTCTTGTTATCATACCTATGAGCTTACCATCCTTTAAAATTATGAGTCTTCCTATATCATTTTTTATCATTTTTTCAAGAGCATTAAAAACATAATCTTCTGGATTTACTTCCCATTCCTTTTTATGTCTGCTGTAAAATTCAGACACCTCTCTCTGAGCCCTGTCTTTTTCAGGGATATTTTTAATATCTCTTAATGTGATAATTCCTAAATATTTGCCCTCTGACAAAACAGGAAAACTTGTATATCCGTATCTAAGAAAGTATTCATTAATTAGTTTTTCAATGTTTATCTCTGGGGAAACAGTGACTAAGTCTTTTACCATAATATCTTTTATTTTCAAATTTTCAAGTAATGCCTGAAGGGTTGATTGTTGATAACTTCCATAGGCTGCGGAATATAAAAACCATCCTATGAGTATTAGCCAAAAGCCGGTAGGAATACCCAAGAGTAGAGAAAATATTCCGAAAATCATGAACAAAATAGCAATTCTTTGCCCCCATTTGGACGCTTTTTGGGTGGCATAAAGATAATCATTTTTTCTACTCCAGATAAAGGCTCTGAGCACTCTTCCTCCATCCATTGGGAATCCAGGTATTAGATTAAAAATTGCCAATATTAAATTAATGTTGGATACATAAGAAAAAAGAGATTTAAAGCCTAAATCTTCAGTATTTACCTTAATGATAAAAAAGACTCCCGCAAGAATGAAGCTTGCAATAGGTCCTGCAATGGCTATTCTAAATTCTGCCTTAGGATTGGGAGGTTCTCCTTTCATTTGAGCAACACCACCAAAAATAAAGAGAGTAATACTGTCAATCTCAAGTTTATATTTCATAGCTACTAAAGAATGAGAGAGTTCATGGATTGCCACAGACAAAAATAGCATTAATGCAGCTATTATTCCCTTAATCCAATAGGAAGTTACTGGTAGTTGAGGAGCTACAGTGGGAAAGTAATAGGTTGAAAGTGTCCAGGTAAGCAGACCGAATACAATCAGCCAAGTATAGTGGATTCTTATAGGAATTCCAAAAACCTTTGCTATCTGCCACGCTCCGTGAGTTAAATTGTTCATTTTCTTCTTCTCCTTCTGAGCCATTTATCAATTTCTACAACTACTATGACTGAAAGAGCAATAATAAGAATATTTCGCCAATCCTCCGCTGAAATGGGTTCAGTTCTGAATACCCACTGAAGTGCGGGAACGTATATAAAAGCAATCTGAGCAAGGGTTGCTACAATAAGGCTTAGGAAAAGAAACATATTGCTAAGCGGGTTTATTCTAAATACGGATTCATATTCGGAACGGCTGTTCCATGCTTGAAAGAACTGAAAGAAAACCATTGTAGTTACTGCTACTGTTCTTGCGGTCTCTATGGATTCTCCCTGTTTAATAGAATCCATAAAGGTATAGGCTACTCCTAAGGCTATTAAGATTCCAACAATTATTGTTCTCTCGATCATGAGCCTTGACATAATGCCCTCTTCTGGACGTCTTGGAGGTCTCTCAATAACCCCTTTTTCTCCAGGTTCGAAGGCAAGGGAAATAACCTGCAATCCATTTGTTACAAGATTTATCCACAGTATTTGCGCTGGAAAGTAGGGAATCGGTAACCCTGTTATAACTGCGCCAATTATGGAAATAATTGATGCAAGTCCTGTAGGTATGAGAAAAAAGACCACCTTTCTTATATTATCAAATACTATTCTGCCCTCTTTAACTGCATTAAATATGCTGGCAAAGTTGTCATCGGTAAGAACCATAGCTGATGCTTCCCTCGCTACATCTGTTCCACTTTTTCCCATGGCAATTCCTATATGAGCTGCTTTTAGAGCAGGTGCATCATTAACTCCATCTCCTGTTACTGCCACAATTTGTCCTTGAGACATTAGTTGTTTTACTATTTTTAATTTGTGTTCAGGAGATACTCTCGCAAAAATTAAAACAGTTTTAACCTTTTCAAATAACTCTTCATCAGACATTTTCTCTAAATCTTTACCTGTGAGAACCTCACTTTTTTCATCTCCTATACCAAGCATGTTTCCTATTGCTCTTGCAGTTATTGCATGATCTCCTGTGATCATGACAACTCTTATTCCTGCCTTTTTGCATCCCTTTATTGCCTCTATTGCCTCGGGTCTTGGTGGATCAATCATTGCTTGAAGTCCTACAAAAGTAAGACCATCAACAGCATAGCATTGTTCAATCTCTTTGCAGGAAAGCTCTTCTGTTTCTTTTGGTACTTTAACATATGCAAAGGCTAATACTCTCATACCTTCTTTAGCAAATTTGTTGATAATTGAATGAATCTCTCTCTTATTTATTTGTTCTCCCCATACATTTTTATTACATAAATCAATAAGTTTCTCTGGTGCACCCTTAATTAGGACTATTTTTTCTCCTCTATGTTTGTGTAAGGTAGCCATATATCCTCTTTCAGATTCAAAAGGGATGGTCTCAAGAAGTTCATATTTTTTTTCCTCTTCAGCCAACTTTAACCCTACCTTCATAGCTGAAACAATTAAAGCTCCTTCAGTGGGATCTCCTTCCAGCCTAAATTCATCGTTTTCCTGATAAATGTTCGACTCATTACATAACAATCCGATTCGCAGAGTTTCAATTAAAGCTTCACTATCCTTTTTAAGGTCGACTTCTATTCCATTATGAAGAATTCTTCCCTTTGGTTCATATCCGCTTCCTTCAACTTCATATACCTTTTTACCATCATAAATTAGCTTTACAGTCATTTCATTTTTTGTAAGAGTGCCTGTTTTGTCTGTGCATATAACTGTTGTACTTCCAAGCGTTTCAACAGCATGAAGTTTTCTTACGATAGCATTTTTTCTTGCCATGCGCATTACGCCAACAGCAAGAGTGACTGTTACAACCATTGGAAGCCCCTCTGGTATGGCAGCAACAGCCGTTGCAACAGCGGTCATGAACATATTTTTTATTCCTTCCCCAATTATTAACCCCATTGTAAAAAGTAATGCTGATGCAATAACGACAAAGATACCTACCAAATTGGCAAATTTTTGAATTTTATCCTGTAGAGGTGCTTTAACTGTCTCTGCTTCTTTAATGTGCTTAGCAATTTTACCAAAAACAGTATTCATCCCTGTCTCAACTACAACCCCCCTAGCTCTTCCGTTTACAACAATGGTTCCCATAAATGCCATATTTTTCTGATCACCGTAAGTGAGATTTTCTTCTTTTATAGTATGATGATGCTTTTCAGCAGGAAGTGATTCTCCAGTAAGTATTGATTCATCGATTTTAAGTTCTACTGCATGAATAAGTCTTATATCAGCAGGCACACGAATACCTGAATAGAGAATTACAATATCTCCTGGCACAAGCTCTTCACTGTTAATTTCCCTTTCTATTCTGTCTCTCAGTACCTTTGCCCTTGGCACAAGCATTTTCTTTAAAGCTCTTACGCTTTGTTCAGCTTTATATTCCTGAAGATAGCCAATTATTGCATTGAGAATAACTACAGCAAAAATGACACCAGCATCAATGTATTCCTTGAGAGCCAATGTAATTATTCCAGCAATGATCAAAATATATATTAGAGGGCTGGCAAACTGATGAAAAAATATTTTGAGTTTGTTAATTTCCTTTTCTTCTGCAAGTTTATTAGCTCCGAATTTTTCAAGTCTTTTTTTGACCTCTTCCGAAGTAAGTCCTTTTTCAGAAGTATTTAGACTATGGTAAATTTCTTTGATACCTGTTTTATACCAAAGCATACTATTCCTTTCTAATCTTTGACATGAAATATCCAACTGAGAGTGCTAATATTATGGCTGCAATCCCGAGCATGGTTAGACTGGAAACCTCTTTAACATCAAGTATGATAACCTTTCTTGCGATAGCAATCATTGCAACAGCTAATACAACTTTAACGTGGTCAACCCCTTCTTTAAGATAAGTTTTAGTTATTGATTCTAAAAGTTCTATTCCTATTATCACAAGCATGAAAACACCAAAAATCTCAAGAAGTTCGTCTAATTCAAGAAGAAAGACAGGAGGTGAAACTACATCTTTTATAATTACATAGATTAATTCAACAGTAGCGAGCAAAAGAACGAAGGCGAGAAGAAATATTATTACAACAATAAGTCCTCTCTTGAATTTCATAATAAGATCGAACATTATGAAATATTGTAATTTAAATTGACATAGCAAGTCTATGGATGTTACTTTATATCATCCACTTAAGGTGAAAAAATTTTTTTAGCTTTATTTTAAAAAAGGAGGTTTTCTATGAAAAGAGAGATTAAAAGAACTTCTGATAAGGCTGCTTTAGTAGAGCTTTTTGAGAAAAAATTAGCTGAGCTTCGCAACGGGTATATAGAAATTGATGACATTAAGGTTACTTTGCCTGAAGGTTTTGAGGTCGAGCTTGAATACAAAGAGGAACAAAAGGATGATAAAATTAAGTGCAAAGTAGAAATTGAGATAGAGTGGAGCAAGTAGAGAAAATCTATATTTTTTTTTCGTAAATTCTCAATGTTTTGTATCTTCTCGCACCAACTACTTTAGTAAGGTTTATTGTTTCATAGTTGTCCTCAAGTATCCATGAAAACTCACATTTCTTGAAGCCATGCTTGATTGCACCTTTGAAAGCTTCTCTTATAAGTAGAGATTCCACGCCTTTGAATCTAAAAGTTTTTTTTACGCCAAAAAGAAGAAGCCTAATTGATTGGATTTTTCTTCTGAAGTATAAAGCCTTTATGAGGGAGAAGGGTGTTAATCTTCCTCTAATTTTTCTTAAGACCTCGTTAAAATCTGGTATGGCACCAAAAAAACCAACAGGTTCGGAGTCTTTTTCAGCAATAATAACTAAGTCGGATATTGCTACAGGTTTAAGTTTTTCTGCCATGTAATCAATCTCTTCTTTTGTTATTGGAATAAACCCCCAATTTTCTTGCCATGCTTCATTGTATACTTCCATAAAAGCATAAAGCTCTTCTCTAAGATTTTTTAATTTTACAGTTCTTGCCTTTATTCCCTGTTTTTCAGCAAATTGGGCAACTCTGTCAATTTTTGTAGGAAGCTTCTCAGGCACATCAACAATGAAACAGAATAAATCTTTCACTTTTTCCATACCATAGGATTCAGCAAGTTCATTGTAATAGGGGGGATTATAGGGAATCATAAGCATAGAAGGCGTATCAAAACCTTCATACAGAAATCCACACTCTTCATTTGTTGAAAGATTCATAGGTCCGCGCATTATTTTAAGGTTATGTTCTTTAAGGAAGTCTTTTACTTTATCAAAAAGTGCCTCTGCAATTTTTTTGTCATTTATACATTCAAAGAGTCCAAAAAAACCAACATCATCTTTATGAAAATCAAGATGAGCATAATTCACAATACCCGCTATTCTGCCGATAGGTTTATCATCTTTATAAGCAATAAAAAACTTTGCCTCTGCTCTCTTAAAGAAGGGATTTTTATCAGTCAGATGATTCATCATATCTTTTATTAAAGGCGAGGGATAAAAAGGATCATGCTTGTATAAAGACAAAGGTAATTTGACAAAATTTTTAAAATTTCTTTTATCCGTAACTTCTATAATTTTGATGCTCATTAGACAATTTTAAAAGGAATATTTTGGATAAAATTAAATTTCATTAGACTTTTTAAATCACACCTAATGCCTTCCCAACTTTATTAAATGCTTCAAGCACCCTATCAAGATGCTCATCTGTATGAGTTGCCATGTAGCTTGTTCTTATAAGTGCTTTTCCAGGCGGCACTGCAGGAGAGACGGCCACATTAGCAAAAATCCCCTCTTCCTGAAGCATCATTACGAATTTAAATGCAAGTTCATCTTCACCAACAATGACGGGAATTATGGGAGTTTCGGCAACTCCAATATTGAATCCAAGCTCTTTAAAACCTTTGAGCATTTTATGTGTGTTTTTCCAAAGTTTTTCTCTTCTTTCAGGTTCATTAACTATTATATCTATTGCTGCTGAAACTGCAGCAACTGAGGCAGGCGGTGGACTTGCACTGAATATGAAGGCTCTACCAAAATGTTTGATATAGTTTATAACGTCTCGATGACCAGCTATAAATCCGCCGATGGAAGCTAGAGATTTACTATAAGTTCCCATGATAAGATCAACTTCCTTTTCAAGTTCGAAATGTTCTGCTGTTCCCCTTCCGGTATTTCCAAGTACACCAATGCCATGAGCATCATCTACCATTAAACGTGCACCGTATTTTTGGCAAACTTGATAAACTTCAGGTAGTTTTACGATATCACCCTCCATACTGAAAACACCATCTACAACAACAAGCTTTGTTTTATCTTCGCATTCTCTCAGCACCCTTTCAAGGTCTTCTATTTCGTTGTGTTTATAACGTTTTACTTCACCAAAGGATAGTCTACACCCATCAACAATGCTTGCGTGATCCATTTTATCAATGATTACTACATCATCTTTGCCAATTAATGAGGCAATTACTCCTAAATTAACCTGAAACCCTGTTGAAAAAATAAGGGCTGCCTCTTTTCTCATAAACCATGCAAGTTTTTCCTCAAGCTCAACATGAATATCAAGGGTTCCGTTTAAAAATCTTGAACCTGCACATCCTGTTCCATATTTTTTTATGGCATTAATTGCAGCTTCCTTGACTTTTGGATGATTTGTAAGACCAAGATAGTTGTTTGAGCCAATCATTATCATTTTTTTTCCGTTCATTATAACTTCAGGCCCTTGTGCTGACTGTATAACTCTAAAATAAGGATACATACCTATTTTCTGTAATTCATAGGCAGTTGTAAATTTGAAGCATTTTTCAAAAAGATCTTTTCTTATAGCCACTGATTCGCCTTGTACCACTTTGCTGTCCATTCCATCCCTTCCTTTATGTTAGTCTTTGTTCTGTAGCCAAGCATTTCCTCAGCTTTGCGAGTTGAGCAAACCCAGCAGTTTTGGGTGAGCTCTTTGAGTTTATCGCTATTTATTATACTTTTTTTATCAAATTTTTGAAATACCTTTATTAAAAAATCCCCTATTTTTTTAGGAATTTTAATCTTGAGAGGTTTTTTATTTAGAGCTTCAGATATGGCAGAAACGATCTCTTGTGTATTGTACGGTTGGGGATCAGCTATAAAAAATGTTTCTCCTCTACCTTCTTCTTTTTTTGAAGCTAAAATTATACCACTTACAAGATCATCAACATATATGGTTGAGTAAAGACCTTCGGCAAGATATAAAACAATTCCTGCTTTAATCATTTTAAAAAATGTTAAGAAATCACTGTCTCTCGGTCCATAGACAGCTGGTGGTCTAATAATTGTTATGGGCAATTTATCCTTTAAAGATTCAACTGCTTTTTCCCCAAGAAGTTTACTCTTGCCGTATTCTGATACGGGAGCAGGTATGGCGTTTTCATCAACAGGTGTTCCGTTTTTGCATGGGCCTACTGCTGCAAGACTACTTACATGGACAAATCTTTTCAAGGGAAAATTTGTTTTAGCCACAATCTCTACGAGATTTTTTGTTCCTATATAGTTTGATTGGAAAAATTCCTCTTGATCTTTTGCTTTTGTGATACCTGAGAGATTAAATATATAATCAAATTGCCAATCAATTTTTTCTAAGGAATTACTATCAGAAAGATCAGCTTGAATAATTTTTACTTCAAGTTTCTCGAGAAAACGAAGTTTTGAGGGATCCCTAACTATACAGTAAACTTCAAAATTTTCTTTTATAAGAGCTTCAGCAAGGTGGCTACCTATAAAGCCAGTTCCTCCCGTAACAAGAGCTCTCACTCAGCCTTCCTCACCTTGAGAGTTAGTCCTCTAACCTCTTCAACTATGATTTCTTCTTCTTTTTTTATCTCTCTTTCAGAGATTGCTTGCCATAACTCACCGTGAACCATTACCATTCCGCTACGGCTGTCAATATCAGTTTTGGCAACTCCTCTTAATCCGATTAGTTCCTCAACTCCTGTGACTGGTTTTCTTTTATGTGCCTTATAGGCAAGTCTTAGAAGTAGAGCAAAAAATAGGGCGGTGACAATTGTGACTGGAATAATTATAGAAATTGAAAGTTTGAACACGGGATTTGCTGTATCAAAAAGCATAATTGACCCTAAGACAAAACAGATTACACCACCTAAGGTTAAAAGTCCATAGGAAGTAAACTTTAATTCCAGTATAAAAAGGATAATTCCGAGAAGTATTAAGCCTGCTCCAGCATAGTTTATGGGGAGTGTTTGGAGACTATAAAAGGCGAGTATGAGTGAGACAGCTCCTATTACTCCTGGGAATATGGCTCCAGGGTTACTTAATTCAAATATAATTCCATAGATTCCGATCATGAGAAGTATATAAGCTATGTTGGGATTGCTTAGAAAATTAAGAAGTCTTTCTCTAAAATTCATTTTCATCTCATTTATTTTTACATCTTTTGTAGATAATACCTTTTCTCCAATCACTGTTTTAACTTTTTTACCATCAATCTCTTTGATTAATGCCTGTAAATCGTCAGCGATTATATCAATCACACCTTTTTTCAATGCCTCTATTTCAGTGGAGGAAATGCTTTTCCTAACAGCGAGTTCAGCCCATTCAATATTTCTTCCTCTTTGCTGGGCAATTGACTTAATGTATGCAACAGCATCATTGGTAACTTTTTCAGTCATTGTTGTATCCATTTTTTCTCCACCCATTGCCACGGGATGGGCTGCCCCTATATTTGTTCCAGGAGCCATGGCAGCAATATGGGCAGAGAGAGTTATGAAAGCTCCTGCACTGGCAGCACGGGCACCTTTTGGCGCTACGTAAACAATTACAGGTATATGGGAGTTAAGTATTTCCTTAACTATCTCTCTCATTGAAGTATCAAGCCCGCCCGGAGTATCAAGTTGAATGACTATAGCTTCAGCTTTAATTTCATGTGCCTTTTTTATGCCCTTTATAGTATATTCTGCATGAGGTGGGTGTATTACTCCATCAACAGTAAGAACCAATATATCCTTTGCCAGTCCTTTAGTTGGGGATATAAAGAATATAAAAATAAATAAACAAAATAGGACTACCTTAATTTTAGCTAAATTTCTCATCTTGCCAAATTATAACAAAGTTTTAATTTTTTCTTTAAGTTTGCCTATTATTTTTTTGGCAAAATCCTGATTTAGTTCTCCTGTGCCTGAAGGAATTTCGAATATTCTTTGAGGTAATTTAATATTATCAAAATCAAACCCACATTTTATTTTGAAGCGATATTTTTCAGCATATATTTCTTTACCTATTTCAGTTAGTCTTTTCTCGTCAAGGTCAAAACCAGTCAGCCTCAGGCATTGTAAAATAACCTGAGGAGAATAAATTTCTCTTCCAAAAAAACATATTACGAGGCTCGAGAGGATCTGTCTCCAGCATTCTTCTGCAATGATTTTTTCAGCAAATTGTTCCTCATCAAAGGATTTTATCATCGCTTCTTTATCAATAGCATATCCAGCACTGTCAAGATGACTATGCCTTGCACCAAAGAGATAGCCAAGATGAGCACCATAGCCTGTATGATATCCAGGCATTTCGTTTTTACCATAGGTGAGTGCAAACTCCTTACCTCCGTATTTAGATGACACATAATCGATACCCTTACGAAGATCTTTGAAAAATTCACTCTTGCCAAAAACAATTTTATTTATTAATTCAGAATAGGCATCTACATTTCCCCACTGTGGAATAATTCCCTCTGTCATTTTTTCATTTATGAGCCCTCTGTGAAAGGCTTCTGTGCTCCATGAAAGCAAAACGCCTGTTGAAATGGCATCAAGTCCCATATCTTCCACAACTTCAATAAGCCTCAATACTCCTTCAGGTGAGGCGACTCCAAGCATTGTACCGAGGGCATAGATCAATTCATAATCGTAGGATAAATAAACAGTCCTATAAAAATAGGGTTCATCTTCGTAGGGTTTTCTTAATGCTCCAAGATGAATACAAGCCACAGGACAATGGGAACAGGCAACTCTTCTTCCGAGATGTTTCTCAGCAAAGCTTTCTCCTGATATATTTTCCAATCCCTCAAGTTCGCTTGTTGTAAGATTTTTAATGGGAATACCTTTAGAGAAACTTAGAGGCATTATATTTGCAGGTGTACCAAGTTCATGATATTTCTTCATTTTGTCGGATTCTGCAAGTTGTTTAAGTAGATTTAAGTAGCAGTCTTTATATTCTTTGAAATCAGTGACTTTTAAATCTCTTTTCCCTGAGATAACTAAAGCCTTCAGTTTTTTACTTCCAAATACAGCTCCAAGTCCAAGTCTGCCAAAATGTCTATAGGTTTCAAGAGTAACACAAGCATAGGTTATCATTTTTTCTCCAGCAGGACCAATTCTCATTATGGTTCTCAAACCAGCACCAGATTCCTGCCTTCTTATAAGACTACCTGCGGATACCCCTTCTTCAAGCCCCCATAGTGTTGTAGCATCTTTGAAGTATACTCTATCTCCATGAATTGCTACGTAACAGGGTCTTTCACTCCTCCCCTTGATAACTATAGCTCCGTATCCTGCCATTCTTATTGCTATAGCACTTCTTCCACCAGCGTGAGATTCACCAAGATTACCTGTATGGGGAGACTTAAATAATGCCACTGTTTTAGAAGCAATTGGAAAGAGTCCATTTAAAGGACCTATTGAAAATATTATGGGATTATCTGATGAAAGAGGGTCTGTATCATATTTACAGTTTTCATGCAAAAGCTTTATTGCTACCCCTGTGCCACCTATGAATTGAGAGAACAAATCGCCCCTCTCTTCAATCCAAAATTTCTTCTTTGAAAGGTCAATATATAGAACTTTTTTTAATGTATCTTCCTTTATCATGCTCTTTTATACTCCAAAACCTTGTAATGACAACTTTTTGCACACTCTCCACATTGAATACAAATAACTGGTTTGTTTTTCCCATTATTCCAGCCAATAGCATCAAGGATGCAGGCTTTAACACAGTGACCACATCCAGTGCATAGTTCTTCTTTAAGTAATACACCTCCACCTTTTCTTACCACTAAAGCATCTTCAGGGCAGGCACGGGCACAGGGAGGATCTTCACATCCGCGGCAGACAAATACAGAAAAACCACGAGATATTCCACCTTGAGAACGTACTTTTATACAGGAGCTTTCAAGTCCTGCAGCTAAATGGGCTCTTCCGCAGGCAAACATGCAAATTAGACAACCCACACATTTATTGGCATCCTTTACAAAAACAGGCATATAAAAAATTATAACATGTTATAATTTTAAATCTAAACATGGAAAAACAAATCCTTCTTTTTTTTCATAAAACTCTGGCTAGTAATTTCTTGGATAGTTTAATGTTTTTCTTTACTCAAAGAGGTTATCTTCTTGGGCTTCCTGTATTTTTTTGGATGTTATATAGATTTGGAGCAAAAGAATATAAATTAATCCTTTATTTAATCGTGGCAATCATTTTGGGAATATTTATTGCTGATTGGTCTTCTCTTGAAATAAAGAATCTAATTCAGAGGGTTCGTCCATGTCATACGGAGTATTTTAGAGCTATTGTTGGGTGCTCGGATTCTTATAGTTTTCCGTCAAATCATGCTACTAATTCTTTAGCAGCTGCAGTTATTTTATTCCTTTTTGGAAGGAGATTAGGACAATCAAGATTAGTTTCAATCTATATTTTCTCAGTAGCCCTTATAATTTGTTTTTCAAGAATTTACTTAGGTATACACTGGCCTATAGATGTACTGGTAGGAGCTTTATGGGGAGCAATTATTGGTTTTATTGTTTTCAAAGCTACTATTTCAATAAATAATCTAAGGAGATTATTTTACTTTTTCCTCATTGTTTTAAGCCTCTTCAGAATCTATTTCATTCTTCAAGGTCCTTTAGATATCTCTCCCGATGAAGCACACTATTGGGAGTGGAGTAGAAGGCTTGATTTAAGCTATTATTCTAAGGGGCCCATGATTGCCTATTTGATTGCCCTTTCCACATGGCTATTTGGAGATACACCCTTTGGTATAAGAATTTTGGCAGTGGTATGTTCTTTTTTAAGTAGTATTTTTATTTATAAGATTGGTAAAAAATTATTAAATGAAAAAGTAGGCCTTATTAGTGGTATATTTTTTCAGATAATACCCTTATTTTCAGCCTTTGGAGTCATTTTTACAATCGATAGTCCATTTATTCTTTTTTGGATAATTTCCATGTACCTCTTTTTGATTGCCCTTGAGGGAAGAAAAGTATACTGGTTAATCCTTGGAATTACTATCGGTCTTGGGCTTCTTACTAAATACACTATGGCTTTTTTCTATCTGTGTATGTTTGTTTTTTTGGTAAAATGGAAGAGGGATTATTTGTTTTCAACTCATGGTAACAAAATAAATATCTTTAAAAATACCGCAATTTATCTTTGCATACTCATTTCTATGGTGATATTCTCTCCAGTAATAATATGGAACTTTCAGCATGAATGGGTAACTGTGAAACATACAGCTGGACAAGCACATGTTTATGAGGGGTTTAAGATTTCATTAAAATTTTTTGCTGAATTTGTAGGAAGTCAATTATTAGTAATTACACCTTTAGTTTTTATATTTGGTCTTTATTTTCTACTCAAGCCTTCAGCATTAAACTTTAATTCTAAGGTATATTGGTTTTTCATATCCTTTTCTTTGCCGGTGTTTATTTTCTTTTTGCTTAAAAGTATACATGGTAAGGTTCAAGCAAATTGGGCAATGACCGCCTATATTCCCTTTCTTCTTATACTAGCATATGCCTTTGAAAGGAAAGTATATAAAAAAATTATTCTATCTTCAACTATTATGGCAGCAATATTAACTATTATAAGTTATTCCATACCTTTTATTAATCTTCCAGCTAATCTTGATCCCTCTTCAAGGCTTAAGGGTTGGAAGCAACTGGGAGACAGAGTATATGAAATAAAACAGGAACTTATAAAATCTGGTAATGTGATTATTTTCTCTGATAGATATCAGATTTCAAGTGAACTTGCCTTTTATGTAAAGGATCATCCCACAGTTTATTGTATTAATCTTGGCAGAAGAATGAATCAGTATGACCTTTGGGAATCAATAAATAATGAACTAAAAGAGGGGATAAAAATAAACGGTATATATGTTGTTTATGGAAAAAAAAGTAATCCTGAGCCAGAGGTTTTTAATGCCTTTGAAGGATGTAATTCTGAAATTTTTACAGCTAAATATAAAAGTGTTAATATTAGAGATTATACAATTTTTAAATGTTATAACTTTAAGGGCATGAATTTAAAGAAACCACAAAGCTATTGAGGGAGTTAATATGAATTTATCAGTTGTTATACCTCTTTATAATGAAGAGGAGAATATTTACGAACTTCATAAAAGGTTGGCAGATACATTAAAGCAACTTTCAATTTTCTATGAGATAATCTATGTTGATGATGGAAGCTCTGACAATACATTAAAAAAACTTGAAGAAATTCAAAAAAATGACCCTAATGTAGTTATTTTAGCCTTCAGAAGAAATTTCGGGCAGACCGCAGCCTTTGCTGCAGGATTTGATTTTGCAAGAGGAGATGTTGTTATCACTATGGACGGAGATCTTCAGAATGACCCTGTAGACATACCAAAGCTTCTTGAAGCTATAAAAGATGCTGATTTAGTAAGTGGCTGGAGGAAAAAAAGGAAAGATCCCTTTCTATCAAGAAGGTTTCCTTCTATAGTAGCAAACTGGCTAATTGGTAAAGTTACAGGAGTTAGAATACATGATTATGGATGTTCACTTAAGGCTTACAGAAGAGAAGTGGTAAAAAATCTTAGGCTTTACGGTGAGATGCACAGATTTATACCAGCCCTTGCAAGCTGGTATGGAGTAAAGATCAAGGAAGTAGAGGTAACTCATCATCCACGATACAAGGGAAAATCTAAATATGGAATAGGAAGAACAATAAAAGTTCTCCTTGATCTTATTACAGTGAAGTTTCTTCACAGCTTCTCAACAAAGCCAATTCAGTTTTTTGGTCCAATAGGGGTTTTATTCATTCTTACAGGAGTTATGATTGTTAGTTATCTTGTTTTTCTTAAATTTTTCAAAGGGATTTCAATAGGAGGAAGACCCTTACTTCTCGGAGGATTCTTTTCCATACTAATAGGATTAAACTTTGTTGGAATGGGACTTCTTGGTGAGATGATTGTGAGAGTTTATCATGAAACACAGAAAAAGCCTATCTACATTCTGAAAAAGATTTTAGGTCCAGGAGATTGAAAAGAAATTTAAAAGTCATTTTTCGATTCTTAGTTACAATAACTTTAATTATATATATTCTAACTAAGATTGACCTTTCAGAATTGTTCATTATTCTCTCAGAAATAAATATCTTACTTTTTTTTACTGCTTCTTTTTTATATATTGCCTCTTCATACATATCCACTTTAAGATGGAAGCTTTTTCTACCCTCAGATTCAGCTTTAACAAAGGGTAGCTTGTTTTCTCTTTATATGATAGGTTGTTTTTTCAATATTTTTCTCCCGGGTATTATGGGAGGTGATGTAATAAAGGTAATTTTAATGAGAAAAAATACTGGTCTAAAAGAATCAATAGCTTCAGTTTTTATTGAAAGATATATTGGTTTTTTTGTCTTACTTTTGCTTGGAATTCTTTTTTTCTTTATATTTTATGATGATATCCCAAAAAATGAAACTATATATCTTGTCCCTTTAAGTTTTATTTCTTTTTTATTTGGAACAATTATTTTATATCTTTCAGGGAAAATATCCTTTTTAAGAGATATAAAAGAATACATTTTTAGATTTGACAGAAAACTTTTTTATAGAGCATTTATTTATTCACTTCTTGTTCAACTCACTGTTATGATATCAGTCTATGTTATCTTTTTAAGCCTGAATGTAAATATTAAATTTTATGAAATAGTGATTTATCTTCCACTAATTATTATTTTAGCTACTTTACCAATATCTGTGTCGGGCATTGGAGTAAGGGAATGGGGTTTTTTAATGTTCTTTGGTGGGAATGTGGGTAATGAGAAAGCTTTGGCAATATCTATATTATGGTTTATTTCAATAGCTTTTGCTTCTCTCTATGGGGGATTTGAATATCTAAGATTTAAGGATTTTATCAATGTGCATTATAAAAAGTAACCTTTTTAGATCTCTAAGGTTATTGGGGAAAGGATCTGATTTAAATTTTTCTATGACCTTTGGCTCTTTAAGTTCATTGTCTATTTGAAGTCTATATTTTTTTACTATTTCATCAGCTATATAGAATATGTCTTCTCTTCTCTCTCTTAAGGGTGATATTCTAAAAAAGATAGGATTTAGAAGTTTTATCAGAGAATTATTAAATTCTTCTTTAGCCATTTTTATTCTAATATCTTCTTTACCTATTAGAATAAATTTTACATCCTTAAATTCGGTGGGTTTAATCTCTCCCACCATATAAAAATTCTTATCTCTAATTGCCTTTTCAAGTTTAGTTTGAAAATCTGAGGGCATATTATCAAACTCTTTTATTACTAATGTTCCATTTTCTGCAAGCTTTAGAATACCCTTTTTACCTTTTTTACCCCTAAAGCCTTCCTTTATGCCAAAAAACTCTTCTTCTAATGATTCGCTCTCCATGTCTGCAAAGATCATAACAAAGGGCCTGTCTTTACGAGGATTATTTTCATTGTGGTGAAGCGCGGCTGCGAGAAGTCTTTTCCCTACTGCTGTTTCACCGTAAATATATATATTCCTATCTTTTGCGTTTTCTCTAAATAATTCCTCCAGCATTTTAGAGAAAATATTATTTTTCGATATAAATTGAAATTTCTTGAATCTGTAAAATTCTTCAGTAGAGAATTTTATTTCTTCATCCACTTCAAAGGTTTTACAAATGCTTATGAACCTGTCCATGGCAGTTTGTAAAATATCAAAGGCATCAGTCTCTTTGATACTAAAGTATCTTTTTGAAAGTTCTAAAAAAAGTTCCTTGTTATCTACTACAGAGGGAAACATTAGACATTGTGCACCATATGCTGAAAGATCCGACAGAAGAGCTAAATCATAGGGTATTTGTAATTCTGAACCTTTCGGAGGTTTAAAATCCTTTAGAATTTTTTGCCCTTTATTGAATATTTTACTCAGAAAATTAATAGTATTTCTGTAAATCGGAGGACTTAAAATATTACGCTGAGCAGATTCTAAATTATTTGTTCCAAAAATTGTATTTTCAATGAAAACTCTATCTTCCAAAGGAAGTTTAATCAAAAAATTAATTATTCTTCTGTATTTTGGAAATTCATTCATCATAAAAAGCAAGCTTAGACAAGGAATTAATCCAGCAAAAAAAGCTTCATCTCTATGTAAATGAGTTTTTTTCTCAGCTATCAAAGAAGAAATTTCTGCACTCAAAACTCCATAAATCCAGATCTGTAAATCTTCTTCTTCAAGAAAAAGGTCTCTTTCAAGAATAATATTTTTAATTCTTTGGATGCCTAAATAATTTACTATTTGAGAAAAGTTTGTTATTTCCTTATAAACTAAATTTCTATTGACTTCACGAATTAAAAGATAGGCAATAGCAGGATCATATTTTAATAAAAAGGGAGATTTATCAAGTTCTTCATCTATAACAGTTTTAAATTTAGTTATGGTATGTTTGAAAACAGGCAATGACATATAATTCTCTATTATAATAAAATAGGATGCAAAATAAAAGAGTAAAAATGATTAAAAATGTATAAAGAGAAAGATTTCGAAATAATTGTTGTGGGAGCGGGTCACGCAGGATGTGAAGCAGCCTATGCTTGCGCAAAGATGGGCTTAAGCACTGCTCTATTTACAATTTATCTTGACACAATCGCTCAGCTTAGCTGCAACCCTGCTATTGGAGGGCTTGCAAAGGGCCATCTTGTAAGGGAGATAGACGCCCTTGGCGGTATCATGGCAAAGGTTACTGATATGGCAGGAATACAATTTAGAATGCTAAATCGTTCAAAAGGACCTGCTGTATGGTCTTTGCGTGCCCAGGCTGATAGAATACTGTACAATGTTTTTATGCGAAAACTCCTTGAGGATACAAATAATCTTGCAATAAAGCAGGCTATGGTTGAAGAAATAGTTGTAGAAAATGGTAAGGTTAAGGGAATTATTACCTCTCTTGGTGTTTTCTATGGTGCTAAGGCAGTAATAATTACCCCTGGAACTTTTCTAAATGGGCTAATTCACATTGGACTTGACTCATTTGAAGCAGGAAGAGCAGGAGAGTTTCCTTCAAAAAAACTATCTGAATCCATTAAAAAGATTGGTCTTAGAATGGGAAGATTAAAAACAGGTACACCCCCAAGAATTGACGCAAAGACAATAGATTTTTCAAAAACAGAAGAGCAAGGCGGGGATGACCCGCCTATACCTTTTTCCTATTCAACAAAGGAAATCACAAATCCTCAAGTGCCCTGCTATATAACCTATACAAATGAAAAAACCCATGAAATAATTCTAAATAACCTTGACCGTTCACCTCTTTATAGTGGAAAGATAAAGGGAATAGGTCCGCGTTATTGTCCATCTATTGAAGATAAGGTTGTCAAATTTAGAGAAAAGCCAAGACATCAGATATTTCTCGAACCCGAGGGTTTTAGTAGAAAGGAATATTATGCTAACGGCATTCCTACATCTTTGCCCTATGATGTGCAGGTAGCTTTTGTAAGAACAATCCCAGGACTTGAAGATGCTGAAATAATGAGACCTGGATATGCAATTGAGTATGATTTTGTATATCCAACGCAGATCAAACACAATCTTGAGGTAAAAGGCATCGAAGGGCTTTATCTTGCAGGACAGATAAATGGAACAAGCGGATATGAAGAGGCAGCTGCGCAGGGTCTTATGGCAGGCATAAATGCAGTCTTAAGAATAAAGGGACAACCACCTCTTATTCTCCGTAGAGATGAAGCCTATATTGGTGTCCTTATAGATGATCTTGTTACAAAGGGAACTCAGGAACCATACAGAATGTTTACATCTCGTGCTGAATTTCGCTTGCTTTTAAGGCATGATAATGCGGATCTCAGGCTTAGAGATCATGGATACAAAATTGGACTGGTAGATGAAGAAATCTATGAAGCCTTTAGGCATAAAAGGGATTTACTGGAAAGGGAGATAAAAAGATTAAAAACCATTACAATAAAGCCTTCAGAGGAGTTAAATAGAGAATTTATAGGATTAGGAACATCTCCAATTGATGATGCTACATTTCTTGACAAAGTTCTTAAAAGGCCAGAAATTAAATATGAGCTTATTAAAAAGTTTTCGCCTCCCCCATTTGAGCTAACAAGGGAAATTGAAGAGCTGGTAGAGATTCATATTAAATATGAGGGTTACATAGCTAAGCAGATGGAACTTGTTGAGAGAATGAAACAGTTTGAAGAAAAGGTAATTCCAGAAAGCTTTGATTTTAATATCCCGGGACTATCAAGAGAGGTGATACAGAAACTTAAAGATGTAAGTCCAAGAACAATTGGACAGGCGATGAGAATTCCAGGAGTAACACCTGCTGCCATATCAATTCTTATGGTTGCCTTACAGAAGGGTACAGGGATAAAAAAATAACGGTGCAAGACATAAAGGACTTTTTTAAGCGAAGTTTATCCAAAGAAATAGTTGAAGAATTATGCCTCCCTATTAATGTAAATAATACAGATGAATTTATAATCCCTTTCATTGTCTACCTAAGGGAATTAAAAAAATGGAACAAAGCTTACAATCTCACTGCTATAGAAGAGGAAAGGGAGATAGTAATAAAACATTTCATTGATTCACTTTTTTATTTATATTTTATTAAAGATAAAAGTTTAACTATAGCTGATGTAGGCTCTGGGGCAGGATTCCCAGGTATACCAATTGCGATTGTAAGACCCTACCTTAAGATTAAACTTATTGAACCTTCATGGAAGAAATGTGCCTTTCTAAAAAATATTAAGAGAAAGCTTGAGCTTAATAATGTAGAAATAATCGAGGCAAAAGCGGAAGATGTCAGTGAAAAGTTTGATATTGTTCTTAGCAGAGCTTTGTGGAGTATTAAGGATTTCATAGAAAAGTGTTCTCATCTTTTGAAAGAAGGAGGCTTTTTTTTAATAAGCAAATCATTAAAAATTGAGGAAGAACTTAAAGATCTGCCATCTGAGGCAAAAATAGAAATCAAAGAATTTAGCCTTCCAGAAGTTTTTAATTTCTCTAAGGAATCAAAAAGGTTTATAATCAAAATTGAAGATGCGCGTTTTAGGTATTGATACATCAACAAAATATGCAGGTGTTGCTATAGTTGAGGATGGAGTAGTTCTCGCACAGTCTATTTTACAGTTTATGGCATCCCATTCGGAAAAGCTTCTTCCTGAGATTGCTCATATACTTGAAATTATGAAAATACCCCTTGAAAGCATTGACTATTATGCAGTTACTACAGGCCCTGGTTCGTTTACAGGCTTAAGGGTTAGTGTGAGCACTGTGAAAGGACTTTCTTTTGTGACAGGGAAAAAAGTAATTCCCCTATCAACTCTTGAGGTTATTGCAAGAGGCCTGGCATTCGTGGATTATCCAATATGCCCTATTCTTGATGCCAGAAAAAAGGAAGTTTACTCAGCCCTTTTTAAATGGGAAAAAGACGAATTGATAAGACTCAAAGAAGACTCTGTGTTAAACCTTGAAGTTCTTAAGGGATGGCTAAATGAAAGAACAATTTTTGTAGGAGATTGCTTAAATACTTATAGAGAAAAATTAGCACAAATTTTCGGAGAAAAAGCACTTTTTGCTAAAAGCATATACAGTATACCTTCTCCAGCAATAATAGCAATAATGGGTGAAGAGAAAGCTAAGGAAGGCAAGTTTATATCTGCAAGAGATTTACAGCCTATTTATCTGCGCAAATCAGAGGCTGAGATTAAATTTGGATGAAGTTTACCATAAGAGATTTCAATGAATCTGATATATTGCAAATTATAAGTATTGCTCAAGAAAGCTTTACTTTACCTTGGTCAATTAAATCTTTTTTATCAGAATCTGAAAATAATAAATCAATTTTTAGAGTTGCAGAGATTGATAATGAAATTATAGGTTATATTGTAGTTAAAGTAATTTTAGATGAAGCAGAAATTTTATCTTTAGCCACTAAACCTTCATTCCGAAGAAAAGGAGTTGCTTCTGCTTTACTAAAAGATGTGATATTTAAAATTAAAGATATAGCAAAAATTTGCTATTTAGAGGTTAGGATCTCAAATATAGAAACTATAAATCTTTATAGAAAATTTGGATTTAAAGAATATGGTATAAGAAAAGATTATTATATTGCTCCTCAAGAGGATGCCCTATTAATGAAGATTGATTTACAATAAATGGGAACTTTTTAATTTTTATGGTAGATTTCTTCAATGTGGCTTAATAGCCCATGAATCATTTTTAGTTCCCAGAAGGTAAGTCCTGTTCTTCCTAAAAAATGTTTGAAATTGTTAATAATACTCTCCTCAATGTCCTTATTCTCAGGTATATATCCTGTTTTTTTTAGGATTGAACTAAGTCTTTCATATAATTTATTAAGTTCTTCTTGATTTACATAAAATTGTTTTTCCATGTGATAGTCTCTCAAATTTTCTAATCTCCTGAGTTCGTATGCAACTATTAAGACCGCCTGACTAAGATTTAAAGAAGGTTGTAAAGAGGAGGTGGGGATTGTTAAAAGGTAACCACATTTTTCTACTTCTTCATTGAATAATCCTTTATCTTCTCTACCAAAAAGAATGGCAACTTTATTGTTTTGAGCTATATCATAGATTCTCTTTACCCCATCTTTCACATCCACGATTGCTCCTCTTTTAGAACCTCTTCTTCTTGTTGTTCCAACCACCAAAGCTTTATCATTTAGGGCAGTATCTAAACTGTCATAAATTTCAGCTTTTTCTAAAATATCTTCACTTCTCCATGCCATCCATTTTGCTTCTTCTTTTAACTCTGGTGGATTTATAAGGACGAGATTTGTAAACCCCATATTTTTCATTGCCCTTGCTGAAGAACCAATGTTACCACTTTCTTTAGGCTCTACGAGTATGAAAAAAATATTTTTTTTCCAATTCATTTTAGAAAGGTTCTTCTTCAGATATAGGAGATTCTTCGAGTCCTTGCAATGTTTTATGAAGCTCTTCTTCTGCAGTGCGAAGTTTATTTTTACAAAAATGTATTAATTCAGTTGCTCTTTTAACTTTTTCTACGAGAATATCTACATCTACTTCCTGTGATTCAATATATTTTAAAATCTCCTCAATTTCTTTTATAGCTTTAGAATAGGTTAAGTTTTCCATTACATTCCTCCTTTTTTCTTACTTTTCCTAAAATTTTACCCTTAAATAGATAAATTTCAATATTATCACCTATATGGACATCTTTCGCATCTTTGAGGGGTTTACCATCAAAGTAAGTTATACTGTAACCTCTCTTTAAAATATTTTCTGGACTTAAAAGTCTCAGTTTATCTTCCATTTGTCTTAGTTCTATTGTCTTTATATTCATAAAATTTTTTGTTTTTTCTATGATTGATTGATGGTTCTTTGTTAGGTTGAATTTTGATTTTGTTAGAAATTGTGATAATTTTAAAACTGTTCTGTTATTAACTGAATTAATTTTAATAATCTCATTCTTTAGTCTGAGATTTGTATTCTTATGGAATAAATGTTTAAATCTGAACAATTTTTCTTTTTCCAAATTAAATTTTGTAAGTACCACTTTGCCTGTATCAGTTAATAGGGAATTCATGCGAGATTTTAACTTGTTTAATAAACCATTAACTGAGATGGTTATATTTTTAGCATAGTTATTATTTTTAGAGATTTCTATGTTTATTATGGATTTCACTTTATTAGCAATTAACTTTTTTAGACTTTCAATTTGAGAATCAAAATTTAATGCTTTTTCAAGAATAAACTTAGCAACTTCCGATGGAGTTTTGAAACTACTGTGGGCTACATGATCAGCTACTGTTTTATCTCTTGTATGTCCTATACCAGTTAATACAGGAAGGGGCATCATTGCGATTTTTTTAGCAATTTCATATTCATCGAAACATTGAAGATCAACTACAGAACCACCGCCTCTAATAATGGCAATAACATCATATTTTTCATATTCTAAAGCACATTGATTAAGGGCATTTACTATGGAAGTCACTGCCTCTTGCCCTTGTACAAAAGAGTCATAAAGCTTTATATAAAACTTGAAACCGTATTTATTATCCTTTAAAATTTTAAGAAAATCCTCATATCCTGCTGCTGATTCACTGGAAATAATAGCTATTTTTTGAATGATTATAGGAATTTCAAAAGCTTTATTTTTTTCTAATAGTCCTTCCTTTTCCAGTCTTTCTAAGACTTCCTTTTTCCTTATTTCCATTTCACCAAGCGTATAGGAGGGATCAATTTGAAATATATTTATCTTAAATCCGTATTTTTCATGGAATATTGGTTTCCCAAGAAAGAGTATTTTTAAGCCTCTTTGAATATTTATACCTGTTTTTAGATAGAAATTATGGATAGTATCCACATTCCCTTTCCATAATACAGCTCCTGTTTGAGCTATGATATCTCCGTTACTCTTTTCGACTAATTCAAACCAGTAATGTCCATTTTTATCGGAGTCTACCCTTGCAATTTCAGCAACAATCCATCTATATTCTGCCAAATCTTGAAAAATCTCTTTTATATCGGTTAGGAACTGTGATAAGGTTTGATACTGTGTTTGAGTATTAAACATTAAGACATGCCTCTTTTATTAACTCTTTCATTTCTTTTACAGCTCTCTCAACTCCTACTAAAAGAGCTCTCGAAATTATGCTATGGCCTATATAAAGGGCTCTTAAACCACTTATTGAGGCTATAGGTTTTACATTAAAGTAAGTTAATCCATGTCCAGCATTGGTAAGGAGTCCTAAACTTACAGAGTATGAAACAGCATCTTTTATTCTCATAAGTTCATCCCTTTGAGTTTTGCCTCTACTATCCGAATAATAACCGGTATGGATTTCCACCATATCTACTCCTATTTCTTTTGAACATTCTATATCTGCTCTTGAGGGATTGATAAACAAACTTACTAATATTCCTGCATCTTTAATTTTTTTTACAGTTTCTTTGAGATGCTCCTTCAATTCAATTACATTTAAGCCTCCCTCAGTGGTAAGTTCTTGTCGCTTTTCAGGAACAATAGTTACCATTTCAGGTTTAGTCCTTATAGCTATATTTATCATCTCATCTGTAGCAGCCATTTCAAGATTTAATTCACAGGGGACAACTTCACTTAAAATCCTAAGATCTCTATCTTGTATATGGCGTCTATCTTCTCTTAGGTGAATTGTAATCCCATCTGCTCCTCCAAGAATTGCTAAATTAGCTGCCGCTACAGGGTCGGGTTCAAAGGTTTTTCTTGCCTGTCTTACTGTTGCAACATGGTCTACATTTACACCGAGTAATACCATTACAACCCTCCTACGAATAATTTTTAATTTAAATTCTACAACTTTTAGTTATAATTGGGCAATTTTAGGTTATTCTCTACCTTTGATCCATAGAGTGCCGCAGGTTGTTCTAAAATCACAATATTGGCAATTCTCTTTGAAATTTTTTGTGGGATAGAAAGGGATATCAGAGTTAAGCAACTCATTGATAATATATTTTACAATTGATTCGATGGTATCCATAGCATTCTCTAATGAAATAGACTTTTCTAATGGATTGAATTCTATATCATTATCAATTTTAGACTTTCCAATTAGCAGATATATTCCGACTAAGTTATTTAGAGGAATATTTTTTTCTCTACTAAATCCCAATAGGTAAATAGGTATCTGAATACTTGATATGCTCTTTGAAAGAAGATGAGTTAAATAACAGGTTTTACCAGCTCTTAGTTCGCTGTTATAAAATTCAAGAATTTCAGGAAGTTTGTCAAATTTGATCCTATAGTTGTCTTTTTTACCAGAAGTTTTATAATCAATGAGAAATATCTTGTCCGAACGTTCTTCTATAATATCTATTCTCCCTGAAATTTTAATATGTTCAAAAATAATGTTGAATGGTTCTTCCACACCTAATATTCTTAGAGAATAGTTATAAATAATATCTGAATAATATTTCTCAAGAACCTCTATAACTCTTTTTATAATTTGTTCTTTAATTAAGTAGAGACTGCCAGATATGTAATCTCCATATCTCCTTTTAAATTCCTCATCAGTTATTTTCTTTATTAAATCTATTTTTATATGTTGATTATTCAATTTTTTGACATTTTTTAGTCCTTCAAAGAAAGAGGCAAGCACACTATGAACAATTCTACCTATTTGGGCGGAATCTATCTCTATTTCCTCTTTATCCTTTAGCCCAAGAAAATAGGAATAATAAAATTTCAGGGGACATTTTAAGTACATATCAATAGAAGAGGGGCTGTATGATAAATTTTTTAAAAAATCTATATGTTGTTTTTCTTTTTTTATCTCTTTAGGTTTATCAGCTGATAAGTTGACTCTGTAGTGAACTACTTGCTTGTTTATTTTTTGAGATTTTTGTTCTTTTTCCCATATCAATTTTTCAATAAATCTTGATTTTTCTCTTTTTTCATCCCTAACGTAAAACAAATAAACTTGCTCTGCACCATTTATCAGTGTCCTAAAATAGTATTCTATGAATTTCTCTCTATCTTTAAAGGTAGGAAGACCTAAGGCTTCTCTTACCTTTAATGGTAAAACATAGTCTTCATAGATTGGGGGAAAAATTTCTTCGTTTAAATCGAGGAAAAAGACATTTTTGAAATTTAAATTTCTTGTTTCAAGAAAACCAAGAATTTGTAATCCTTTTACGGGGATGCCTTCAAAGGGTGTTCTTATGTTTCTAATATAATTTTTCAAAAGGTTAAAATAACCTGAAAAAGCAGGGAAATTTATATTTTTTAAAAGAGAATTAGACAGCTCCTCGATTTTGTTAACCACAGTATTATAGAAAGGAAAGAAAAGAGGATGGTATTTGGCTGTGCTTTTCACATATATAAAATTGAGTAGCCTAATGCACTTTTCAGAAAAATCTCCCACGTTACTAATATTAAAAAAAGGTCTAATAAGAGTATCATGTATATTTTTAACATGTTTCTTTAAATGGGTAAGCTCATACTTTTTTAATCCATCTATCTTGTTGAAAGCCTTATCTAAAATATTATCCTCAAGTTCATCTAAAAGCACAGTCATTCCTTCTTCAGATAGATAGGATTCAAGGCTGTGAAATAAAATTCTTGTTACGGTAGGGTTATCGTCAAGCGTAATGTTTTTAACATAGGGATGAAGAACAAACTGAAGATATTCTGATACCGGGAAGAGATATTTGCCCTTTTCCTCTTGAATAAGACTGTTAAGCATCTTAGAGAGAGATTCAAAAAAACTCCAGAGGGGAGTTCTAATAACAGGATATCCCATGGATATGTTATATTCCTCTTCCTCCAAAAAAGATAAACCTTGCTTTAGAATTGGAAAGAGCAAGTCTTCCGAAGGAAGTACTACCGCTGTTTCTTCATTTATCAAATTTTTATCTAAAATATTACTTATCGTGTAAACTTGTCCGTGTCTATCAGGACATTCATAAATTTTAATGGAAGGCTCATTTTCTTCAGAAAGACTATTATCGTAAATCCATCGGCAAAAATAGCCTGATATTTGCTCTTTTTCAAAGAGATTTTTTATATTTTCTATAATTTTTTGTTCTGCCTTTGTTAAACCGAAAAATCCACATAATAGTAATAAATCTGCTTTCAGCAATGTATCAAAATTAAGTTTTTCTGCAACTTTTCTATACTTGAAAGCTCTGGTTGATAGCTTTTCTCTTTCAAGTATTAGATAAAACTTATCGTATATTTTTGATAGGGAACTGTAAAAACTAATCAATGATTCGTATTCTTTTAATTTTTGAGCACTAACATTTTCAATATAGAGTTCTTCAAAAGCCTCGAAAATTCTCATACCAAAGGGATAAAATTTTTCAAAATCACTGAATAGATTTTGTTGTTCAAATTCCTCTATAAAATCTCGAAATTTCTGAAATAACTCATATATGACGTATACACTTTCAATAACAGAAAGATTTTTAAATTCAGGGAAAATTTTCTCAAAGGTTTTTTCTATGAATTCATCCATAGATAAAACATGAGGAGGGAAGAAACTTTTTCCAATCTTATCCTTTATGTATTTTAAAAGAAAGTGTTTTGGTCTTTTGTTAGGGAAAATTATGGTTATGCGAGAGTAATCTGAATTATCTTTATTCCAAGAAATTAAATATTTTGCAATTTTCTCTATCATATTTTCCTTAGGAGATAATGAAAATGTTTCCATTTCAATCAATTCATACCCTCTTTAATTTGTTTTTTTGGGAAAAATAAATTAATCCCTCTAATTTTTTATTAGGATATATTCCCCCTAAAAGTTCTAAATATTTGCTTATTTGCTCTAAGGCTTTTTGTTCATCTGCGGTAGCGCCAAATTTAAACTCTAAAAGTGTAATTTTATCTATATCAACCACCAATCTATCCACTCTATAGAGATTACCATCATTATCTACAATTTCTTTTTCTGTAAAGACTTCTCTGCCTTCTAAGGGAACAAAGTACTGCTTCAATTTTTGATTTTTCAGAATATCTATTATAATTTCAAGAATTCTCTCAGCATCAAATAAGGTTTTTAGTTCAAAATTCAATTTTTCAATCTTTTCCTTTATTGTTTCTATTAGAGTTTTCTCATTGTCATAATCAAAATAAATTATCGTTGAAATGATTTTATGTAAGAAATCTCCTCTTTTTATCTCCTTAGTATTTGTAGCCTCATATCTATATGAATAATCTTTTGATAACAAAGCTCTATCTGATATGAAATGCTTAATTTCAAAAGATGAGTCTTTGTACTCATTTTTTTCATCCTTAATTTTAGCAACGTATTTCTCATCGGGAGTGTCTATTTTAAAAAGACATTTTACCGCATCATTTTTCTTAGGACAAGGTTCACTATCTGGTTTTTCTGTTTTTTTGCATGGAATAGCAATATATAGGGTATCCTTTGCTCTTGTTAGAGCCACGTAAAGTTTATTGAATTCCTCAGCGTAATTTCTATTTAAAGATTCTTCTCTAATCTCTTTTAAATCCTTAGAATAGGTGTTATCTAAAGCTGTTTTGGCTGGTAATTTCAAAAATTCACCATTATAAAATATAATTTTTTCAAGCTTTATGCTATCCATATCAGCCCACAATACAACAGCTGGAAATTCAAGTCCCTTTGCCTTATGCACTGTCATTAGAGTTATTGCGTCTTTTCCAAAGGGTTTACTTGTATCCCAAAAGCTTAGATCCTCGTCACCACTTGTTTCATAAAATTCAATGAAATTTTTCAATCCACCACCGTTTCCCTCAAAAGAAAGTAGTATTTCTAAAAATTTAATTAGAGCTCCTTGCTCTTCTGGAAAGACTTCAAATAATCTAAATCTGTTATATATTTCACTTACAAGATCGTAGAGGGGTAAAAATCCTACTTTCTTCAATAATTCTTCAAAAAAGGCTTCCCAAATCTGGGGGAATTGTTCTCTAAATTTAATATAATAGGGCTTTTCATCAAAGTTTTTATGTTTATAAATATTGCAGGAAAAGAGAAATTTTTCTAAATCGATAAGCCAGGTTTCATGAAAATTTTTAAAATTTATATTAGCAATTTCTCCCAGTAAAAAAGTAGAAAAAGAAAAGTTATCTAAAGGGGAATGAAGGAATTTTAATAAAAAGATTAATTCTGAAATTATCTTTCTATTTCTTATATCAAGGCTGCTGTAGGAGATAAAATCTATTCCTTTTTCATTTAACCATGTACTAAGCTGATTTATTGTATCATTCTTGAAAGCTAAAACTGCAATGTTTCTATTTGAAAAACCATGCTCTGTTTTCAGTTTTTCAATTAAATTAATGAAGGATTCTTTTTGTATCTCATCAATTTCCTCTTCATATTCAATTCTTTCAATTCTAACAAATCCTACATCCTTTAAATCCTCTCTTACATCCTGTTCACAATCATAAAGCCCTGATAAACTCAAGGGTAAAGGAGTATCCTCTTTACAAAAAATCTCTTTTTCTTTAGATTCTTTTTGTAAATATTCTTTAAGTTCTTTTTTGAAAAACTCCTTAACAAAATCCAGAATTTTCTTGCCTGAGCGATAGTTTTGAGATAGATTTTGAATTTTATATTTTTCAACAGAGGGAATCTGCTTTGGTTTTTCGGCTTCCCGAATTAAATTTACCATTATGGAGTAGTCAGCGCCTCTAAAACCATATATAGCTTGTTTAGTATCACCTACTAACAGAAGGCTCCCTCCTTCTGAAAGAGAATTTTCAATGAGAATTTTTAGGTTTTCCCATTGTACTGGTGATGTATCTTGAAATTCATCTATGAAATAATGATAAATTCTTTCTCCAAGTTTTATATAGATTTCAGGAATTGATAGATAAGCAATTTTTTCTCTTATAAGTTGATTAACATCTTCTATGAAAACTTTTTGTTCTTTTATTTTTAGATTCCGTAAAATTTCCTCAAAACTTAAAAATACCAGGATATATGGAATAAAATATGTCTTTGAGTAATAATTTACATAAAGAGTAGCTGATTTTTTGAGTTCTTCCCATAAAATCTTTATTTCGTCAGTTGGATTAGATATCGGAATTTTATTAAAAGTGGCATCAAATATTTTATTATAGTGTTCATTCATGACGCTTTCTAATATTTGAGGTAATTTAATTTTTTTGTAAAAAATTGACCCACTTTTTTGAGTTTCGTTGTAGAATCTCGTGGCTACATTCTTTAGATTATTTTTTGCTTTTTCAAATTCATTAAGATAATGTTTAATTTTCTGAATAGTATTTTCATCTAATCTATCTATGCTTTTAGATATAATTCTATACAAATTTTTCAGTTCTTTGAATATCTTTTTGCTTGGATTCCATAAATAGCTGGAATCTGACAAAAGCGTATCTTCAATAACTTCAATCAATTGCATAACTGAGTAGTTTGATTCTGATTTTTCATTAAATCTACCCAGAAAGATTTCAAAGGCGCGCTGTAAAAAATTTTCATTATTCATGAGAATGTCAAAATCTCCAGGGTAACCAAATTTTAATGCTTCAGCCTTGAATATTTTTGTTAAAAAACTATCTATAGTTCTTACTTGAAATTCTGAGTAATTATTAAGAATGCTATTTATGATATGTTCAGATTTTTGCTTTACTTTCTCGACGGAAAGCCCGAGATTTTCAAATTCTTTCAGAGCATCATCTTTACCAAAATAAAGAGCTTTGAGCCAATCAATAATTTTTTCCTTTATTTCTATTGCCGCATTGTTAGAAAAAGTTATAGCGAGAATATTTTTAAGGTCATTGTATCTAATTGAATCAGAAAGTAAAAATTCCACATATGTCTTTGTGAGAAAATAGGTTTTTCCACTTCCTGCTGAGGCTTTTACAATAGTTAGATAGGGAAATTTTCTCTTTTCAATCATTTTTAATAACTCTTAATTTAATTATACACAACAGTAGTGCCAGATGTATGGCTTTATATATTTTAGAAAGTTCCATCATATAATTTTCACTGAAAATCTGAGACATAGTTAAGCCATATAAAGATTATAAGGAGATTTGAGATTTGGATTTTATTTGAAATTGAATGCCGAAGGCGGGACTCGAACCCGCACGGGTTTCCCCACACGCCCCTCAAACGTGCGTGTCTACC
>FQKF010053075.1_pt1 | contig 30059 bp, 28 predicted proteins | sample 1504521 | NCBI WGS metagenome assembly FQKF01 (sample SAMEA4475357, study PRJEB15587) | soil metagenome | biome: Soil; feature: Field | place: India | collected 2015-03-11 | depth 0 m
TTGTAAATCTTAAAGCAGGTTTTTTATATTGACAATAATTGGCAGGTAACTTTGCAAAAAGATGTTGTGGGGACTTATTTTTAGTAAGTTTAATTAAAATCTTTTCAAAAAAACGATTTCTGAATAATAATCTGAATGTATTAAAAATTTTAATTTTTATATTCATTCTAATTTTCTGAACTTAATGCGGCAATACTTATTCCGTAAATTTTGTAACGAAAGAATTTAGGAAACTTTGAAAAAAAAGGAGATTCTTCAATGAAATTATTAATTTTTTCATTTTTTAGTAATTTATAAATAAATTTTTTATACCATGGAATATAGGTTTGATAATTTTTGAATAGTAATTCTTTAAACTCAGGCATCAATTTAGCAATCTTTAATTTAGAATTAATATATGCTTTTTGGCGCAGAGCATAATGTCTTAGCGAAAAAACATCATTGTGGATAGTTTTTATCCGGTAATCAAAATAAACATCAACACCGTTTTTAAGTGCTCTTAAACAAAATTCCACATCATATCCATCACGTAGTTCAGGATTAAATCCCCCGATCTTCTCAATCACTTCACAGGGAAAAGAAGTGTTGGCTGTTGTTACAAAAAATGCATTTGTGGAGACTTTTAGAGGAGGAATAAACTTTCTTATTTCATTTTCCCAACATTGCTCCATATAAAATTTATATTCATAAAGCGGACTAATAATTGCGGATTTATCCATACGGGCGGACCCACAAAGAATGGCATTAGGATATTTGTAATGAAATTCAAGATGCTTTTCTAGAGTATCGGGCAATAAAATAATGTCATCATCTGTTAAAAAAAATAAGCCATCGGAAAATGTTTGCAATCCGGTGTTCAATGCAACCGAAGCTCCGGAGTTTTTCTGTTTTATGATTTTTAATTTAAATCCAATAAAACTGCAATTCTTTTTAATAAACTCATGAATGTCGGCATCAGAACCGTCATCCACTATCACTGCTTCAAAGTTTTTAAACGTTTGATTCTGCAAAGATTTTAAGGTGTGCCATAATCTATCAAAACGATTATAAGAAGGAATAATTACGACAATTTTCATCTCAAACAAAATAAAGATTTAATTCTGTATTTTAAAAATAATACTTTACTATATACTTCCGGATTAAACAGAGGGGAGGCTTTAAATATTTTTAAATTACAAATGCATTGAGATACCAAATGGGTAGCTATTTCAAACCAAACCCATGATGTTATATGATTAAAGCCAGTATCATTAAAGGTTTTAGATATAGCATTATACCTGCGTAATTTTAAAAGCCATTGTTCTGCACTTTTAAAGAAATCCGGACTTATATCATAATTTTTAAAAAATATTTTTTTATGTAATTCGATCTCTTTTTCATTTAATGTTAAATTCATTTTATTAAAAATCCGGGATTGGATTAACCCAACCGAACAAATTTGTTCTTTTCGATAAACATTTGAAATCTGATTTTGATGAATACCATATTTTAATAAAGGAACGGGAATAATTCCATAATCTGTTTTATCAAGAAGTTCCATCCAAAGACCATAGTCTTCTGCATGAATATATTTTTCATTATAAAAAATACCATTTTCAATAAAAACCGATTTTCTGAAAATCATGGTGGGATGTGAGAAAATATTATCAAATAATAACCGTGCTTTTATTTCATCTGAAATTAAATATTTTGTATAATACAATGTTTTTCCGGTAAGATTGGTATAAGAACCGGCAACACCTGTTTGCGGATGTGCATTCATATAATTTACTAAAACCTTAATGCGGTCAGGATAACTGATGTCATCCGAGTCCATTCGAACAATATATTCACCCCTTGAAATTTGAATTGCTTCATTTAATGTAATTATTATACCCCGATTAATATCATGATTTATGAATTTTATCCTTTTATCATCCAGAAATTTTAAAAAATCGCAACAACTATCCGTTGAACCATCATTAATTATAATAAACTCAAAATTAGTATAAGTTTGATTGAGAATACTTTCTACTGCATCTTTTAAATAATGTGAAGCATTATACACTGGTAATATAACAGAAACTAAATTTTTCATTTGATTTTTTTTGCCAAAACATGAAATCCAAAATTCAATAATTCATCAGAACCCCGGTCTGAATCAGAAAACCTTTTTAACATACGATTAATTACCCCTAAGGCTTTTTTTTCAATGAAATTCGGATTGCCGGCAAAATATTTTTCTGAAATATAGTAAATTCTGTTTATTTCTTGTCTGATATAATCAAAATAATTTCCGTTAGGTGAAATTTCAATAATTTCAAAACCTAAGTTTTTCAAATGATATTCATAGTAATATTTACTGAAGCCCGTTGAATAATGGTGAGGGGCAAAATGCGTCATACTGCAAAACGGGGCTGTTACAATCAATCTTCCTTCGGGCCTGAGTAATCGTTTGAATTCATATAATGCTTTTAATGGATCGGGAAGGTGTTCCAGCACTTCCGAGCAAAGAATGGCGTCAAAGGATGCATCGGGTTCGGGTATGGAAATAATATCACAAATAATATCCAATTTACCGTATTCCCAATTTTTCATTTGCAGACCATCATCCGAATTTTCAGGACTATAATTGGATGCATCCTGTGCAACATATTTAAGGTGTGAACAATATTTTTTATAGGGCATTTGCCCGGCACCCGCATCAAGTATTCTATGGCCGGAAGGTAAAGACTCCAATTTGCTGATAATCCATTTATCTCTTCTTTCTTCGTTAGTTAATTCGTTTATTTTTTCCATATCTGCTCCAATATAAAAATTGTATTAATACCTGTATCGGCATATACAACATATCCTTTGCTTTTAACAAAATCAATTAAAGAATAGTTTTTTGCAGATCGCCCGTCTTTTGAATAATCGACGGTTTCCAAACAAATGACTTTTGGTTTATATTTTTCCAATTGCATGGCATTTAAAATTTGTATTTCCATTCCTTCAACATCCAGCGATATTAAGTCGGGTGCTTTGTCGGAGAAATATTTTTCAAAAACAAATTCAGGGGTTATCATTTTAATACTGATTTTATTTATTAATTGAAAACCCATGCTTTGATATCTTATGGCCGAGGTTTCGGAAAAGGTGTTTAATGTGGAGGAACTGAACATAAAATAATCCATTTCTGATTCATTGTCGGAAATTCCTGCCTGAATACAAACATCATGTTTTCTGTATTTTCTTAAATAAGAACAGTTTACGGGATCGGGTTCCACTAATACTCCCCTTGAACCACACAGATAAAATAGAGCCGTATTGCTGTTCATGTATGGATGATGTGCTCCAATATCAAGATAACTCGGATGCGGGATACTTAAAATATCAAAAACATGACGAATAATTATATCTTCTCCGCATTGAGAATAGGTTTTTTTTGCATATACATTTTGCAAACCTTTTAATTTGTGTACTACTTTCGAAAAAAATGTTACGCCTCCCGATTTCATAATAAATTCCTGTTCACATAAAATTGATCGCCCGAAATTCCCTCCATTCTGCTTAATATTAATTCAAATTTTTGATTAAGAAAATTTTGGATATCTTTTTCCAACGCCTGATTTTTATATAATTCCACAACCGATACCTCAAGCCAAATTAAATCTATTTGATTCAGTAGGTCTCCGGCCGATTTTAGAACGTTCAATTCCGCGCCTTGAACATCCAGATGTAAAAGATGAATTTTATTAATATTATTTTCCGAACAAAAACGCATCAAGGTTTTTGTTTGAACTTTAATAATCCTATTAAACTTCAACCATTCATGCGTATGTTTAATTTTTCCGGGTTTTAATAAAGAACTGGATTTATTACCGAAATCCCAATCGGATATTTTATTATCAATCTTTGGACTCCCGGATGACACATAAAACTCAAATTCTCCTTCTATATCATTTAATGCAAAAGGATATATAAAAATTTGATTTGATTTTTGATAGTGTGCTATATTTTCTTTCGCTTTATTAAAGTTTTCAGGAACAGGTTCAAAGGCATAAATCTTTGCATTCGGAAATAAATTAGAGTATCTTATAGAGTCCTCTGCTTCACATGCTCCGACGTCAAAAATGGTTAGCATGGAATCTTTGGGAAAAAACTTTAACAATTCCGATTTTATGGGTAATTCGCTGTTTATATATTCTTTTCTGTCAAACATTCCGAAAGTTCCCAATTCGATTCACAGTTAATCATTCCGTAATTTTGAAATGGATAAGGCCTGTTACCTGCAGATGTAATTTCAAACCTTAACACATCGGGTAAATACAAATAACTTAAATTTCCCGATGATACTCCTACCGTAAGATTATAGATTCCCGCTCGAAGATTATGATAAACTTGTATTCTGAAATTTAATTTTTGGCCTTCATAAATCTTATTCATGGTTTCGGCCCGGGTTGTGAACAAAGGAACATTATCCATTCCGGTAATCCCTATTCCGAAACTTACATTTGAAAGATTTTCTTTCACTTCAAACTCCAATTCAAATTTCATTGGTTCATCAAAAGAAAATTGCAATGGATTCTTATCGTCCGTTATCAGTTTTATTCGTTTTAGTTTAAGGTAATTATTTTCATGAACATCGTCCGCTATGTTTTTAATACCTGAACTGATATCGTGCGCATACTGGCTGATAATATTTTCCTTAGTGCCTTTATTCTTTAAAATGCCTTTTTCAAGATAAACCAGTTCATTACATAATTGCCTCACCACCCCCATATTATGACTTACAAAAAGCACTGTCCTTCCTTCGTTCCTCGTAACGTCTTCCATTTTTCCAAGACACTTTTTCTGAAATTCGGCATCCCCCACGGCCAATACTTCATCCACCACCAATATTTCGGCCTCCAAAAAAGCCGCCACGGCAAAGGCCAAACGCAATTGCATTCCGCTGCTGTAGTGCTTCAGGGGTGTATCAATAAATTTTTCTACCCCCGCAAAATCCACAATCTCGTCAAATTTCTTTTTGATTTCACTCCGCCTCATCCCTAAAATGGCTCCGTTAAAAAATATATTTTCACGTCCCGTCAGTTCCGGATGAAAACCCGTTCCCACCTCCAGCAAACTGGCCACCCGACCTCTTACTTTTATTTCTCCGGTTGTGGGGGGCGTAATCCGCGATAAAATTTTTAATAACGTGGTTTTTCCGGCTCCGTTTTTTCCTATTATTCCGATACTTTCCCCCGGCATAACGTCAAACGTAATATCCTTCAATGCCCAAAACTCCTCTTTTTTTTCAAAAAGTAATGCGGGGTTTTTTAAAAATTCCAATATGTTTTCACGCAAACTCACATAGGGCTTCTGCCTCCGATTTATCCTGAATTTCTTGCCGATATTTCTGAATTCAATGATGGGCTTCATCCTAAATAATATCCGCAATAACCTCTTCCGTTTTTCTGAAATAAATTAACCCTGCCGAAAACATTAATACGTTGCATAAAAACACCAACCCGTATTTTGCTTCCCATGCGAAAGTACCGGTAACGGACTCCCGAAAAATTTCCATACTTACTCCCACCGGATGCCATTTAAACAATGTTTCCAGGGCCGTGCCCGACCATTCAGCCCTGTTATCATCGTAAAATACCGGGCTCAAAAAAAACAAAATTTGAATTAAGAAATTCGTAACATACCGAAAATCCCGGTATCGTATAACCCAGGCCGATAAAAACATTCCCACAGCTCCTGATATAAAAACCAACATCATTAAAGCAAAAAACACCCCGAATATATTCATACCTATAAGATACGCCAATCCTTTTTTGTATAAGAGCATGAACGTTAAAACCCCAAAACCGAAAAGAAAATCAAAACCGGCAATCATGACAGAGGAAAGCGGAATGAAAATCCGAGGAAAATAAATTTTTTTAATAATGGAGGAATAACCCAAAATCTGTTGAACGGCATTTTGCACTGAAGATGAAAAAAAAGTCCATAACACCATGCCGGAAAAAACAAACAAAAAATAATCCCCTCCTTTTTGACCGGCAGGCGGATTCGTTTTAAAAATAAAATAGAAAATTAATGCTACAAATAGCGGTTGAATCACTGCCCATAGTATGCCAAATAAGGCCTGTTTATACTTCACTTTAATTTCCCTCCAGGCCATCATGTAAACCAATTCACGGAATTGCCATAATTCTGAAATATTGAAAATGGAACCTTTACCGGAACGTATGGTAAACTCAAAGGCCATGAATGTTATACCCTACAAAGGTATAACATTTTATCTATCAATAATTTTTCTAACGAATTAATTAACCTTTGTCCATTTCAGAAACCTGATATCCCCTTGGGAATTCGTAATCTTTACCAAATAAATTCCGGGGGACAAAACTTCTGTTTGCAAGTAAATTTTATCATTTTCCCGGTATATGGGTATTTCCATTCCTCGTCCATTCAGGTCAATTAACTCTAAGGATGTTATTTCCTGTTTAATTTCGATAATCGTATAATCTTTCCCCGGATTGGGAAATATCCGAACCCAATCCGTATTTCCCGATTTATCTGCCATTCCCAGGGAAGAACACGTCAACGTTCCTGTGGATTTTTTATAATCTATGGTATTGCTTAGGTTCAGTGAGTCCATAAAACGCTGGCCTTCGGTGCAATTATCTTTAAGTAAGCGATCCAGAAAAGGATTCAGAAAATTCATATACCGCTTTTGTGCCTGAGCAATGGTTAGGGTAGGCGAACAGCCGCTGGAAGTTTGTCCGAAATTGCAATTGAAATTATTGCCATTACTGAAATCGCAGTGCGTGAGTTGCTTGAGGATTATTTCAAATTTGATGTTGGAAGCGCAACTGTCATACATTTTATCCTGATTGGAGGCCGGAGGGGTAACACAATCGCCTTTTCCGCCCAAAATCAGGGTTGGAACGGTTACCTGCTTAGCTGCAGATGATGCCTTGGGGTTGGTTTCTGCTGCGGCAAAATTAAACAAGCATGTGATGGTAGAATTATTTTGTGCTGCCAGGAAAGAAGACCCTCCACCCATGGAATGCCCTCCAATGGCCGATTTACCGTTTAGTTTTCCTACAAAGAGATTGGTCAGCGTATTGGTATTGTTCAGGAGCAACATTCGAGCTGCCACTAATGCTAAATCCTTTCCAAAGTCGCTGTGGTTCGGGCTAAATCCGCCTTCCGTTCGGGGCAAGGCCACAATATAACCACGCTGAGAAAGTTCCTTGTATATGTTATCGTAGCTGTCCCACGACATCACAAAGCCATGACCGAACACGATGATTGGAAAACTACCCGAAGCCACAGCCACATTCGAGCCGGCTGATGTTGCAGGATAATAAATCTCGGTTTGAATTTGCCGTCCGGGACCTCCGCCACTGCCAAAACCGCCCGTTCGCGTCGGGTCATTAAACGTTAGTGTAATGGTTCCGGTCTGAAAGGTTTGAGCATCTATAACACCCATCCATAAAACCAAAAAACAAAGAATCATCTTTCTCACGATGCAAAAGTATGTGTGAAAATGTTTATTTCTTAACAAAATTCACGGATGAAAGTTTTTCTGGGATAAACGGCTATAATTTTGTTCGTATGTTTACATTTTTATCTATCGGTATTGTTTAATTTGACGTAATTTCGTTATGGTGAATCTTTTGGAGGAATGTATAGAACTTTTTTCTTCTTTACCGGGTGTGGGAAAAAAAACCGCATCACGTTATGTTATTCATTTATTAAAGAACAATAAGAAAGAACTTCTTCGTTTTCATGAACTGATCAACCGTGCCGTTGATCATCTAAGCGAATGCCCTGTTTGCCATGCGATTATCGGAAAAGAAGAATGCCGGTTTTGCGGACCTCAGAGAACCCTAAAAGGGTCAATATGCATTGTTCAAGATTTTCGGGATTTGCTGGCCATAGAACAAACCGGTAAATACCATGGAACCTATCACGTTCTTGGCGGTTTAATATCCCCCGTGGACGGTGTGGGACCGTCGGATTTGAATATTTTGACGCTTGAACAAAGATTAAAAAGCACCCCTTTTAATGAAATTATTTTTGCTTTGGGAACCACCCGAGAATCGGAAACTACCCAATTTTACCTGCACCGCAAATTCCTCCCTTTGGTTCAAAACTTTTCCGCTTTACCAAAAGGAATTTCTTACGGAATAGAATTGGAATTTGCCGATGAACAAACTTTAGGAAGTGCTATTGAAAACAGAGTACCGGTAAATTAAATGCTTACTTTGTAAATACGATGAATAGGAATAACATTTCCGTGCTTCAAAATTACCCTCTTGTCTGTAAGGCCCCAAACAGTAGTTTCCACATACTTTGAACTTGTATCGTCTTTAAAATAAATTCTTACTTTACTTTTTTCAAGATTGCCTAAAGTCAAAGCACGCCTCAGCAAATCATACCTTTCGCTGATTTGTTCCGGTGATTTCAATACTTCTTCCGGAGGAAATCGCAATTCGGCAACTTTTTCTTTTTCTATCATTATTTCCTCCGAATTCATAATGGATTTTCTGATTAATTCCATATTATTTCAACGAAACATTTTTTAAAAAGTTTCAAAAAATCATTTTAAATTTTTCGACCTTGAAATTTGTTCTTTTAATAAGTGAAAAAGCTCGGCAGGCTTTTGTGTCCCTATTTTATAAGTGAGGCCGTTTTCATAAGTCAATTCAATAAAGCCCTTGCCATAAGTATAAAATCTTATGATATTGTTTTTGTGAAGATTATAAGTAGCTCGCCTGAGTAGGACGTTTTTATACTTGCTTTTTCGGATTTTGACCACTTTAGCAAGGTCCAGCATAACCCTGCGTGTTCCCCAGAATCCATCAAGCATGATATAATTCTCGTACACACGAATATGTGAATGCAATACAAACATTAGTAAGATGGAAACAATCAATATAAGCATTCCTACAAGAAAAAAAATTTGACCGGTCTTTTCAGGGGTTCCCAAAGGGTATGATCTTAGGTAGAAAAACGAGTATTGAACAGGTTTGGGATTCTGACTCCAATAATAGGCTATAAAGCAAAATGAAGCTAAAATTAAGCGTAAAACCACACTGAAATGATTATGCCCCAGGTATTGCTTTTCTTCGTATAGAACTTTCTCTGACATGATTTTAGAAGAATATACAATTATACGTAAAAAAACGAAAAAAGGTACAACATCAGTAATAAAAATTAGAATTTACTTATCCTTCTTGACTTTTAGTTTTAAAAATTGATTTTCGTACCCCATAATGCGGTATTCTTCATCCATGCGTAACCCAACTACCCATATAATATTTCCGTTCCTGTCGGTTAAAAGCCAAATATTTTCTTTCAATGGCGATTTAATACCCTCGTCTTTTAAAAAATCGGATATTTTCTTTTTACCCTTCATGCCGAAAGGCCTGAAAGAGTCGCCCGTCCCGGGATGCCTCCATATTAAAGGAAATTCCAACTTTCCAACGGGAAGAATTATTGTTGATTTATCCGTCTTTATTTTATCAGGTATTTTTCCAACCACCTTTGCTTCCATAAAATCAGGCCACTCACCGTCTAAACCCTCGGTAATGAATTTTTTGTCCTTAAGATTTGATTTTGATTTTTTTACTAAAAGTAATTTTTTCGGAAGTACCTTTAATAAATAGTTTTCCGATTCAAATTCCTGCCCGTCCGGAAAATCAATCGAAAGGGTTAATTGAAAAATCTGATGTGAATTAAATCCATAATCAACCAACATTTCATACAGCAAACAAATTTTTTGAGCTTGTCCCAATTTTTCAGGAAGGCTTAACTCAATACGTTTTTCTTTTTTTTTAATCAACTTTTTCTTTAATTGATTAACATACTGTTGGATCCATTCCGCATAGCCTGAAATCAGAAATGCCGAACGGCAAATGTGTATCGTTGCATGCGAATTTTCCAATTCCAATTCCGGTAATATCTTCTTTCTTATCCGGTTCCGCGTGTAGGTGTTTTTTAAATTTGAACGGTCGGTTACGTAAGGAATTTGGTTGGCTTCCACATATCGGAGGATTTCATTTTTTGTCAGTAACAAAAAAGGACGGATGATTCTACCTCTGTAGGACGGGATACCCTGAAGCCCTTGCAAGCCGCTGCCTCTGAGCAAATTAAAAATGAAGGTCTCGGCATTGTCGTTGGCATGATGAGCCGTTAAAATGTAATCCAGCTGACGTTTTTTTCTTATCTCTTCAAAAAAATCATACCTTATTTGACGAGCAGCTTCCTGAATGTTATGCTTACTGTGTTTTATTTTTTGTTTTGCATTCAGGCACACGCATTCAATTTTATTTTCCTTGCAATATGTTTTCACGAAATGTTCATCCCTGTCTGACTCTTGACCTCTCAAGCCATAATTAACATGAGCAACAACAATTTTACATCCCTCTTGATGAAAAAAATGCAGCAAAGCCATGGAATCCGGGCCTCCGCTAACGGCAATCAATAATTGAGTGCTTTCGTAATCGGGGAAAATTATGCGAACTTTATCTTTAATGGCTTTTAATTCTTGCATTAATTTTTCCAACGGTATTGCTTAACCACTGACGGATGATAATTTGAAATTAAAAAAAATTCCGATTTTGCTTGAACATAAACATTTGCTGTTTGCAAAAACTCCTTGTTTTTATCTTCTTCCGTAAATGCCACGATGTAATTCTTAACGCTGTCCTTAAGTGAAACAGGTACATAAGCTACCAAATAGACGGAGTCGGGAACAAGAATTTGGCCGGATGCGGATCGAATTTTAAGGTGTGTTTGTATTTTATGGTAGGGCTCCGCTCTGACGTAAAATTTAATTTTTTCAGGATAAATGCCTTTAGGGGTATTTAACCACAAAGTATCAGTATTTTTCTTTATTTCATATAAAAACGGTGGAAAATGAAAGACATTAACATCATCCGAAATTAGATTAAAATCATAGACACTGTCGGGCACAAACTTATATTTAAGGATACAATACCCCATGGGGTTAAGTATCTTGAAGGAGGATACTATTTTTTTCTTAATGGCCTTCTTTTCAATTATTTCCTCCAAATTCAAATTCTCAGGAGTAACTTCCCATTTACCGTTTAAATAATTCAAATATCCAAATTTATTTTGCAGGAATTTAGTTAAAGAAAAATTTTTTAAATCATTTATTTTTTTTGGCTCATCCAGATTTAAAATGATATTCCCATCGGCTGCATCGGTGATTTTTGTTAAAGAAAATGAAGAAATTTTACCATTGATATGAATTTTAAAACCTCCCATCAGGAATTGACGGGAGTAAACCCATACCCACAAATCTTTTTTTAATTCCAGCGGACGCAAATAATACAGAAATACCCAAACGGCAGCAGATATCAGAAAAAAAACAAAATAAACGAGCTTACTTTTTTTAAATAAGCTCTGAATCATTACTTTTCCGGCGTATTTAACCCGGAACCTTCCATGGAAATGGCATTTTTGGAAATTTTCATTTTGGTTCCGTCTTCCACTTCCATTATTACGGTGTTGTCATCCCTAAGCTCTACAATTTTACCGTAGATACCGCCAATGGTTAGTATTTTATCCCCTTTTTTAAGATTTTCCAAATACTTTTTTTGTTCTTTGGCTTTTTTCAATTGGGGTCTCATCATAAAAAAGTAAAATATTACTATGATAAGCAGTAAGGGAAGAAACTGCACCAACGGATTGCCACCTCCCTGTTGAGGAGGAGCCATGAGAATAAAACACAAATTATTCATAAAGTATATATTTATTTTATGGTTTCCGGAACAATGATTTCACCTTTAATTTTCAAAAGAATGGTAGCAGGTTCGCAGTTAGTGGCCACGGTAATGGTTTTTTCCTGATACCCTCTTTTGCCTTCCGAATCGAAAACAACCTGAATAACCCCGGTTTTATTGGGAGCAATGGGTTCCTTAGGCCATTTTGGAACCGTACACCCGCAGCTGCCGCTGGCCCCGCTGATAATTAAATTCGTTTTACCCGTATTACGAAAATGAAAATCCACGCTTACCACCTCGCCCTGAGTAATTTTACCAAAATCATATTCCACATTTTCAAACGTAATTACGGGTAAATTCTCCGATGTTCCCACCTGAATATCATTTGCCTTTAATTCCTTTTCTTGATTTTTATTCTCAGAACAAGAAAGTAACCAAAATAAGAATATTAAGAAAAAGCAAATTCTGTTCATTATTTTTCGGCGCAAAGGTAAAGAAAAATCAGAAATCAGAACTTAGCCCTCACTCTGCGAACAACACGCTTCTTTCGATTAAAAAACTTAAAACCTTTTGCACGATAGAATGAACTTTTACCGCGAATTACATAACTGTAACTAATGTTCATAAGTAAGATGGCATCTTTATGCCTTGGATCACCTCTTTTCTGTCCCCAATCATGAGAATAATAGGCGCCAACATCAGAAGTAATGACATCGGGAGGTAATTCATCTCTTCGCAATACCAAACCTTTGGAATAAGCATCGGAAGGCGGAGTGCTTGGATAATTTTTACTTATGTCGTCCAAATAATCGGTGAAGGTTTTAAAATAGGCAAATTCATAACCAATTCTGTGTTTTTTCTGAAAAGTAAAGTAAAAACCAATACCGGAAGGAAGAGCAAAAACAAACCTTTTATAAGCATAACCCTCGGTTTCATAATCCCTCAAACGAACCATTTCTCCTTTATATAGCGTTCTGGGACTATGATAAAATACGCTCAGCCCGCCAAATACGTAGGCCCGAAAACTATTACGGTACCTGTAAGTATTTCCCAAATCAGGATCTTCATAGAAAAAAACCTCAGCCGTGGGGGATAAAGCGAATACATCATTTTTAAAGTTAAAATTTCTGAACCTTCTTCCCGGATTAGTTGACAAAGCATCATCCCCTTCTATCCGAAGGTAATCGAAAGCCAGTTTGAAAGATATTTTAGGCATCCATTTATATCTGACGAAAATACCGGCATTCCAACGGGTTTTAGCCATTTTTATATCGGCTATAAAATCACGACGTGTTTTTTCCTTTCCTCCGATATCCCCAAGATAATTGGAGGCGCCAATATGACCTCCGTAATCCCAAAGCCATTGAGATAAAGCCCACGAAGGTAAAAAAAATATGAAAAAAAACTTAAGGCCTTGCATGATTTGAACAACAAATTTAATAAATTTTACATTAATCAGGATAAACGACAAAATTAATTTAAATTAAGAGGAATTGAGAAAAATTAAGCCTTCATGGCAAATCCGTAGCACATATATTTGTTTTTATCAGGAATCGCGCCAACGAATAGGTCATCGGTCTTACTCAATAATCTTCTTTGCCATTCATTTCTTCCCAAAACAGACAAAAATCCGTCAAAATAGATTTCATGGGATTGATAGGGCAATAACCAGCGACGCCATTCCTCGATGGTACAATAAGACCAACCTTCCGACCAAGGAACAAATTTTTTCCTGAACCAACGATGCAAGCAGTGTCCCTGCATGTTTTCCGCAAATAGTAAAATTCCGTTCTTAGACAAAATTCTAAATATATTTTCCATGGCCAAATCCTTTCCGTTTTTATCTTCTAACCTGTCGCAAGCCCCTATTACCGATTTAAATACTATCAAATCAAAAGATTCATTAAGATCCGTGTCAAGAATATTCAAATTTCTGTAAGAAATTTTCTTATTATATGCCGGATATCGTTCATGCAAGGGTGATGCCTTTTCTTCTGCGTCCGATAAATCTGAACACACTACATTTTTAACCTCATTCTGCGTGGAAAGCCAAAGGGATAGTCCTCCGCGGTTAGCGCCTATTTCCAGACAACGTAAATCCTTTCTCCCTTTGATGGCTTTTTCCCACACCGGAATGGCTCTTCCCCATGTACCGGTATCCCAACCAACCATTTCTTGTAATGATGGCATTGACATTATCTCCTTTGCTCCTCGGCATTTAACCATACACGGTCGGTTCCGTCAAAATAGGGAGCCTGAATGCTTATGCACCGAAAAGGAATTTTTGAGGTAACTTTTAAAGAATGCGGTGTGTTTTTCGGGATCAGAATCACATCCCCTTTTTTTATATTGAAAATTTTATCAGCCAACGTCATAACGGCCGTTCCTTCCAATACCACTACTTGTTCCGTATGATGCAGATGTTTGTGCAACGCTACTTCCTTAGGAATGATAATGTGAAAACTGCTCGATAGCGTATCATGATGAATAAGGGTTACTTTAACTTTTTCACTCTTTAAAGGCAATATGGTATCGGTTGACTTAATTTGTGAAAAAGAGATGTTAAAGAAAACAAAAAATAAAAAAACAAACTGTTTTTTACATTCCATGATCTTATTTCATCGTGGGCGTTACAGGTGCGGCTATACCCAACATCTGAGGCGTCAGCATAGCCATGGCTCTTTTTACCTCGGCATAATTCGGATTTATGCGAAGAGCTCTTTCCCAACATTCTTTGGCCTGAGGATAGCGTTGAACATTAAAATAACACCCCCCCAAATTATACCATCCCTCGGCATCATTCGGATTCAAAATGGTCAACATGTTGTAGGCCATGGCGGCTGAATCCATTCTTCCTCTGTTAAAAGCCATGGCGCCTCTGTTTTTCAAATCCTGTGAATAAACGATGTAGTAATTCCTCAAATACGGATTGTTCGGATAAAGCCTTTCGGCATTTTTCCAATAAAACAGTGCTTCAAAGTCCTTTCTGAGCTTGAAATGGGCAAGACCCAAATTCAGATACCCGTTAACATATCGGGGATGAAGTTCCACGGCATGTAGCAGAAATTTTATACCCTTATACAACGCCGCTTCACGCTTACTTTTACAATCGCACTTTTGCAGCTGATCAATGGTGAGCAGTGCAACCGACGGCAATTCCTTCAAATTTGTACAAATGCACTCTTTCATATCCTGATCGCTGATCCTTAGTGTGCCGTTATAATCATTGAATCGTGTAGAATCCTGACCGGGCAATACTTTTCCGGTTACTTCCTTGGTGTCGGCCAAATCAACCCAACGGGCACCGGCATTTCCAAGCACAAGTACGCTGTGGGGCATGGTTTTCACGTCTTTCAAAAATAAAGTCACGTCATTTTTCCAATCCTTGCTCCTTTCCCATGCCTTGCAGCCGTATAAAAATCCGATAATACCCACCATTGCCAACAATGCAACTCTTTTGATGTTAAACTGAACTTTTGAAATTTTTTCCAATCCTTTCAGAATGAACCAAGCCAATGCAATACAAAATCCGATGTTGGAGTGGAAAATCAAACGCTCGCCCATAGTGGCTCCGATATCCATCAAAATATTGCCAATCATCAAAGCGAATAAAATATAAGTCATAATGGCAAATCCGAGAATGTGTCTTTGGATGGTATAATAAACTCCAGCTACCAATAATCCTATGTGAAAAAACAGGGAGAACCAAAAGTCCCAACTGCCCAGGTTACGATATTGAATGGTGTTGAAGGAATAATCGGATGAGAGCGGGTGCGGAAATATTTGTAACCACATGTATTTCCACAGAACGTAGGTTTTGGTACAAAAACGTTCCAGTTCGTTAGCCAGCAAATAAGGATTATTCAAAATTTCCGTATCGGGAACTCCGGGTTTTAATTTTACGGCTACCAGACGCATACCTAAATAAAACAACAATACAAAACCAAGCCAAGACATTAAATGCACAAACCGTTCTTTTTTAATGGATGATGCCATTACGATGTTTACGATAATCAGATAAACAAAAGGAAAGAGCCAAAAAGCGCGAGTAGGTTTTACGGGCGGAGGCATTTTCATATCGTAATTCCGCTTGATAATAAGCATGAGAACTGCACAAAATACAAACACTACAGCCACAATGAGAATATTTTTTACGGAAGAATCAAACGGCATTTCACGTAGTTTTTTGAACCATTCTTTAGTTTTTATTTGATTGATGCCCCAATAAGAAATTCCGCCAACCACCATCAAACTCACCAAGCGATTTAAAAATTTGGAACCTTCGCCCAACAACGGATTTATCAAGCCTTTATGAATAAAAATCGTCAGGAATGCAGCCGCCAATACTACCAAAATTTTTGCGGATAATTTAGTAAATACATATTCTTTTTGAACATTATTTTCAGTGAATGTATAAACGGCAAAGGGTATTAAAAGGAATAGCATCACGGCATATTCTTTGGAAAGAAGCGCCATCAGAAACATAAAACTGGCCCAAAACAAATCTTTATTCTTTTTGGATTCCAGATACTTAAAGGAATAAAGGAAGGTTAAACTAACAAAGATGAGCGAAAAAATTTCGTCACGGCTTTTAACGTTGGCTATGGCTTCTGAATGTATAGGATGCATGGTGAATAACAATGCCGCCAAAAAAGCCAGGTCTTGTTGCTTACGAAAAAAATAACGGGCAAATACGAGATAAAGAAAAACACAGCCCAAACCATACGTCCAAATGTTATTAAAATGACGGATTTTAGCCGAATATACCTGACAATCCACTTCATTGTGAATACCGTCAACGTTCAAGTCTTCTTCGGTCTCGTTTTGAAAATTTTTGTTTAGGTCCCAACACGGATAGCACTCGTTGGGTTCGGCCTGTCCGTTGTTATTTAAGTCCACAAATTCATTGTATTCATAATTTACCTCAGGTCGGCCGCAATCGGAAGTATGGGGAACGGCATTGTCATCGAGCTTTCCGTTTTGGTTCAAGTCGCGAACCTGCATATACAAACCACTACGGTAGGGCTTAATGAACTGCTGTTCAATGGCAAAACTTACCACCGAAAGCGGACGATAACGTCCTCCGGCCAACTGGTCGGTGGCGCACATTCTTCGGTAAAAACTTTCGTAAGCATCTTTGGTCAGAATATCATCAATGCCGTCAAAACCCTTCAACACATGGTCGTTCTGATGGATAATGATTCCGTCGTCGAGTGCATACTCTCCATCTATCGATGGTGCATAAAATAAAACGCCGATGACAAAAATAATAACCGCAGCAATTTTTTGATTTAAAAAAGAAAAATAATTGAATTTATCTTTCAGTTCCGGGAATTGAGGATTATGAATAGGTTCGTCTTCTTTTTTCATAAATGAAATATGAATGGCAAATATAACAAGTTTACGGAATGTTAAAAAAATAACTTACTTTTAATCTTATCATGAGGAACGGCTTATTCGAAATTCGAATGCGCGTGGCAGTTATTACCTCGTTCTTTCTTTTATTATCGGGCTCCATGTGGCTTTCCTTTCATTCCAAACTTAATGTAGAAAAGGAGCTTGCAAAATTTGAGAAAAGATTGATCGGGTTAATGAATGAAAATAAGAAAAAAAATTCCAATGACCCCCTGCACCTTTACTTTAAGATACCCAATAAAATAAATAAGGAAGAATTGAAAATACTGCCTGGTTTTTCATTTCAAAATAAAAGTAAACACATTCCTTCCATCATTGAAAACAGTTCCGGAATCTATATAGTAAATTCATCCCGTCAAAATGACACTTTGGAAATTTTCCTGACCAAAATTTATTCACATTTTCCTATTCGTAATCAATATTTTCAGAATGAGGCGCATCCGCTGCTTCAATCACCCCATATGGTAAAATTGAGCTTAAAAAAAGGAACCCACCTCATTGTATTGAACAACATTAGGGTATATGTAGATTTTGAAAAAGATTTCGATTCCTATAAATCTTTTTTGGGTTGGATACTTTGGTTAGCCGCTGCAGTTTTACTCCTTTGGATTGCTCATTTGAACCGGAAATTCAGAATAGTGGGAGTAGTATTTTTTTTAATCATGATTTTAGCTCTTTTAATTCATATATTACCCAAGGGTTATTATGAAAATATACTTTATGACGTTCTGTATTTCTCCTCGGACATTCCTTACTTCAAGTATTCGGGGGATGTTTTGTGCATACTCACAATCCTTGTATCAGGGGGATTTTGGTATGGAATAATTTTGGAAAATTCTGGCCGGACATTTCTTAAAATAACCTTTTCCTCTGCCATGTATTTAATTTCGTATGGATTAACTGCTTTTTACATAAAAACCAACGAGAATCTCATCCGACCCGATCATTTTTCGGAATTCGACTCCCTGATATTTATAATCTTGTTTGGACTTTGGACGGCACAAGTCATTTGGTTGTGGAAATTATGGACTGCGTGGAATTCACTAAAAAATAATATTTTTTATATAATATCATTTCTTATCATTTCACTGATATTGAGCATTAGCCGTTTTATATGGATTGATGAAAATTTATTTTTTTCATTTTTATACGGCCTTGGTGTTATTGTGTCGGGATTTCTTTTCACACGCGGAAATTCATGGATGGGATTTGCAGGAATTTTTTTGTTTGCTTCCTGGACAATTACCGATTTGATTGTACCGAATAATTATGAAAAATCTGCACGATTGATGGAAGAATTTGCTTTTCAGAAATTAAATGAAAGAGACGATGCCCTGGAAGGAGAGTTTTTGGATATTCCCGAACGGCTTTCCAACAATACTTCCATACAAAACCTAATGGCATTTTCACCTCAGGAGGAACTCACCGAGCTTTTGAAAAAAAATATTTTTTATGGTTATTTTCGCAAATATGAAATTCAGTTCTCCTTATTCGACAAAAATTGTTTGCCTGAGTGGAAAACGGAATTTTTACTCATGCGGAATCTGGATGCGCTGAAAGAATTGTTTCAAACCCGCTCCGAACCCACTTTGTCGGACTATCTGAAGTTGGTCCGATGGCCCGACGGAAATAAATATTATATGTCGTTACTTCCTGTGAAGGATAAAACCCTGGCTTGCCTTTTTATTCCGCTTCCTGTGGGAGAAGCCGGAACCGTGCTGGACTTGTTCTCAGACATGGGCGCTTCTCAAATTTTAAAAAAGTCATCGGCAGAATATGCCATCTACAAAAATGGTGTTTTATCGGAAAATTCCGGATTAAATGAACTCCAGGCCATATTACCCGCCCAATTCCCTTCTGATCTTAAATTGATTAAATCCGATCGCCAAACCTTCGTAGCTCGCCTTCCGTCCACAAACGCGGCTCAATATCTGAAAATCTTTTTTTTGATATTAATAACACACGGCATTTTAATGTCCATTATGATATTATCGGGATTCGCGCTGTTTAGCAAAAAAGGAATATTATCTTTGAAATTCAGAGAAAAACTATTATTGTTTTTTATTCTTTCGATATCGTTGATATTAGCCGTAATTTTTGTTTTTATACGTAAAAACATTGAAAAAGAATTTAAAGAGCAACACTTTGCCTATTTAAAAGAAAAAATTTCTATATTAAAAAAAGTTACCTCTGATTTAATTGAAAATGAGTATGATTTCAATATCATCAAAGATCCGTTGGATTTTGTTCTTAAAAAATTTTCTTACGAAAACGGAATAGATGTGGTTTATTATGATCAGGAGGGGATACAACAACTAACATCACTTGAAAAACTAAATGATTTCGGTGTTCGGACGAACTTATTACCGGATAACGTAATTATACCGCTTTCCGGCGGATTAGTTCTATACCGGAATGAATATGCAGGCAAAATGAATTACTATTGTGCCTATACGCCTCTTATTATGCGTAACGGTAAAACGGCCGGATTTTTAGCATTACCTTACTTTCCCTCTAAATCGGAATTGTTAAGACGACAAGACCAACTTATTAACGGTTTGGTGAACCTTCTTTTGATATTGCTTCTGCCGGCATTCGGACTTTCCGCATTCCTGGCGTCTTACATTGTCAGACCTCTTCAAATTTTAAGTTCACGCCTGGTAAGTAATAAAGCGGTATGGGAAAACGAAAAACTGGAATGGAAATCGGAGGATGAGATTGGAACATTGGTTAATGCCTATAATCAAATGCTGGAGAAGCTTAAAGAAAATATAGCCAAACTTTCGGAGCAGGAACGTGAAAGTGCCTGGAGAGAAATGGCCCGGCAAATTGCTCACGAAATTAAAAATCCGCTAACACCCATACGTCTGAATATTCAGCATTTGATGTATTTGTTTAAAAAATCACCGGCACAATTTGAAGAAAAATTCACCAAAACATCGGAAGCCATCCTGCAACAAATAGATGCCCTGACAGCCATTGCCAACGAATTCAGTCATTTTGCCAAAATTTCCAACGAACCCTTTGAATATGTAGATTTGAATGATTGCATCCGCTCCGTCATCATGCTTTACGAATCCACACCCGGCCTAAAAATTACCACGGAAATTCCCCCTTCCATGCCTGTGATCGGAAATAAAAATCAAATCATTTCCGTTCTGAACAACCTGTTTGAAAACGCCCGGGAAGCCCTTTCAGGGAAGCCCGATGCTGAAATAACCCTGAAGGGTCAAATAACCGAAAGTAAAGTAATTCTTTTAATTAACGACAACGGGCCGGGTATACCGCCCGAAGTAAAACAAAAATTATTCACCCCCTACTTCACCACTAAATCATCGGGAACGGGGCTTGGGTTGGCCATCGTCAAACGCATCATGCAACATCACGGCGGTGATATTATGCCGGAAGAGTCGGAAAACGGCGGTGCATGCTTTAAATTGATTTTTCCCTTAAAAGAAAATAATTAAAAATAAAAATCAATTCTTCTCGAATTTCTGCACCATATTCCCGAGTTTTAGAGTATAAATACCCTGGGGCAAATTACTTACATTTACAGGATGCGAGAAAGTTCTGATGACTTCCTTACCCGAAATATCAAATATCCGGATGGGATTTTCTTCGTTGACGGGTAAGATGCTCAAGACAAAAATTTCATCGGTTGCCGGATTGGGATAAAGTCGTAAATCTTCGTTTTTCAGTTCGTTAACTTTAATGTCGGTAATCCCAGAAAGACAGCTGCGTTGATAGTTCGTTACCAGGTTCCAAACCATGTTTTGGGCATAGGAAGCAAAAGCCGGCGTAACGGTAGCATTTGTAATGAGTTGATTGCTAAGCCCGATCGGATTCGCATTAAAGATACAAGCATAATGTATCATGGTTACCAAATATGCACCTCTTTCGTTCAGGTGTACGCCGTCGGTGAAAATCTGGCCGGGATGCGTAACACCGGGCACCTGATTGGCCAGCACATCATCATAAAACTTAGCCATCATACGGTTTCCGGGAATGATACACACATGAGGGCAATTGGTGGGTTTATGTTGATTGGCATAATCCTGCATCTGGTGCCAGCGGCTTTCCATGCTGTCCAGTTGTTTTCTCCATCCGGTGGGTGTTGTGGATGATGATGATTGGGAAATGCCGTATCCGTTTAACCAATAAGACGTGGCATCCAGCCCTCCCCAATTGGTCCAAAGCATGGTAGCAGCACCCTGTCCGCTGTTGCCATACTGCCAGTTACGGTTAACAAAGTAAGAAAGATGTTGCCTTGACTGGTGCGCATTTAAATCAATTGGGCCGTAATTATTCTCCGTAATAACCATTAGCCGGTAAAGATGAATATCGTCCAACGGTCGCATATTGGTTTCATAACATCCGACCGAGGGATTCTGGCCGCACCACGTAACGGTGGTATCCCAGTGAAAACGAATCCATGCCCCTGGAAGTGTTGCTTTCCCGACATAGGTTCCCCACGATTGCCAGGGCTGAACACTGTTGGCAGCAGCCACGGCTCCATTAAACATTCCCGGCCAGGGTGAGAATAAGGGATCGGTTAAGCTGTGACCAACGTGAATTTGTCTGATATTAAAAGGATAGGCAGGCTTGGTCGGTAAGGTTTGAGCAACTAAACATAAATTCCCAATCCCTAAAAATAAAATCAAAATCTTTTTCATAATGTTTTTTTTCAAAATTAAATGAACTAATGATTTTATTTTTTTTTATTCCTTCACCTGTAATGAGTTTTTACTCGTTCATATAACCATATTTAGTTTTAAAAAATTTAAACCACTCCCACATAACCATTCCGGCCGTAACCGCCACATTGAATGAATGTTTGTGTCCAAACTGAGGAATTTCCAAAACATCATCGCATAAATCTATAACGCTTTGCTTGATGCCATACACCTCATTTCCAAAAATAAAAACGGCAGGTAATTGCAATAATTCATTCATTTGATCTAATGATCTGCTGTTCGTTGTTTGCTCAACGGCATAGATATTTAATTTTTCATTTTTTAAATTCCGAATCAGGGAATCAATATCCTCTGCCTTTTCCCATGGAACGGTTTCGGTAGCTCCCAAAGCCGTTTTTTCAATTTCGCGATGCGGGGGAACCGGAGTATAGCCGCACAACCAGATTTTACTTACCCTGAATGCATCGGCCGTTCTAAATATGGAGCCCACATTATACATACTTCTCACATCGTCCAAAACCAAATACAACGGATATCTTTCCGCCTTTTGAGCCAAATCCTTGCTCAATCTTGCAAGTTCAGCCATGGACAATTTTCTGCGCTGATTACTTGTGTCTGACATTCAATTTTAATCATTAAATTTACGTTTCTTTAAATCAAGAGCATGACTTTTTCCATCAGTCGGGAGGTTAAAATAGGAATTATTGTTGTTGTGGCCATTGCTCTTTTTATTTGGGGAGTAAATTTTTTGAAAGGTATTAACCTTTTTAACAAGAAGCATGAAGTATATGCTCTTTATCCGAAAATCGACGGATTAATTCCTGCAAGTCCGCTCATGATTAACGGATATAAAATAGGGCAGGTGAATGATTTAAAGCTCATCAAAAAAAATAACAACTACTACGTGCTTGTTCGCTTTATCGTTACCGAGGATTTAAATATCCCAAAAGGATCCATTGCAAAAGCATTCAGTGCCGATCTTTTAGGAACTAAAGCCGTGGAAATCATCCCTTCAGAATCTTTGGAAATGATTAAAGACGGCGATACGCTGGTGGCCATGACCGAAGAAGGTCTTAAAGAAGCCGTTGACAAAAGAATTGCCCCCCTTCAAGCCAAAGCCGAAAACCTTATCAGCAGCATTGACTCTGTTATGACTGTGGTTAATGCCGTTCTGAATACCAAAACTCGCGAAAATCTGACCCAATCATTCGAAAGCATTCGTAAAGCCATATTAGCACTTGAACAAACAGCTTATAATTTGGACGACCTGGTCAAGACAGAAAAAGCAAAAATCTCGCAATTGATTACCAATTTAAATCGAATCACGGGAAATTTAGCCGAAAATGAAAAGAAAATCAATCATATCATTTCAAATTTCGGATCCATAAGCGACAGTTTGTCAAAAAGCCAACTTAAGCAAGCCGTCAACAATGCCGAGAAATCGTTGAATGAACTAAATATGTTGCTGGCGGGTATAAATGCGGGAAAGGGTACGTTAGGAAAACTTGCAAAAAACGACTCGGTTTATGTTAATTTGAACAAGTCGCTTGATAATTTACAACAACTGCTGAACGATCTTAAAGAACATCCTAAGCGTTATGTTCATTTTTCCCTTTTTGGAAAAAAAGACAAAAAAAACAAAAACTAAATTCCCAATGCATACTTTAGTACTTCATTCATTTTCTCCACATAAATAAATTTCAAACCTTTAATGTAATTTGAAGGTATTTCATTTACATCTTTTTCGTTTTGTTTGGAAAGAATAATTTCTTTTATGCCTGCTCTTTTGGCGGCCAGTATTTTTTCTTTGATACCCCCCACCGGCAAAACTTTACCTCTGAGAGTAATTTCACCGCTCATGGCCAGGGCCTTTTTTACTTTTTTTCCGCTGATGGAAGATGCCAATGCCGTTAGCATGGCAATACCGGCACTGGGTCCGTCTTTGGGTGTGGCTCCTTCGGGAACATGCACATGAACAGACAGCTCGTCAAAATATGAATAATCTTTATTCAGTATTTCCGGATGTTGCTTTAAATATTCCATGGCAATGGTGGCGCTCTCTTTCATCACATCCCCCAAATTACCGGTTAATGTAAGCTTGGGCTGCTTGGATTTATAATGTGATGCTTCAACAAAAAGTATTTCTCCTCCATGCGGAGTCCAGGCCAAACCCGTAACTACACCCGGAATATCGTTTCCTTCATATTTTTCTTTGGTATGAGAGGCACCTAATGTTTTCAAGACAAAATTTTCGTTGATTTCCGGCACGTCTTTCTCTTCAGCTACATGTACAGCAATGACTCTGGCCAGTTTGGATAATTGCCTTTCCAAACTTCTAACGCCGGACTCGGAAGTATAATTATCAATAATGTGCTCTAAAAGTTTAGTTGAAATTTTAAAATCCTGCTTTCTTATACCGTTTTGATCGCATATTTTCGGTATCAGATGTTTTTTGGCAATTTCCATTTTTTCTTCCACCGTATATCCGGAAATCTCTATAACTTCCATGCGATCGCGCAAAGCCGGTTGTATAGTATTCAGCTGATTGCAAGTTGCAATAAACATCACCTTGCTTAAATCGTAATCAATTTCCAGAAAATTATCATGAAAGGTGGAATTTTGCTCTGGGTCTAATACTTCAAGCAAAGCCGAAGAAGGATCACCGTGAAAATCGTTACCTAATTTATCGATTTCATCAAGCACAAATACCGGATTCGACGACTCCACTTTTTTCAGGTTGGAAATTATTCGCCCGGGCATGGCGCCGATATACGTTTTACGATGTCCGCGGATTTCCGACTCGTCCTTCAATCCGCCAAGGCTCATCCTAACATATTTCCTTCCCAGTGCCCGTGCGATGCTTCTTCCCAGAGAAGTTTTTCCTACACCGGGCGGGCCATATAAGCACAAAATGGGACTTTTCAAACTTTTTTTCAGCTTAATGACCGCCAAAAATTCAATGATTCGGTCTTTTACCTTTTCCAGACCAAAATGATCTTCATCCAGAACCTTACGGGCATGTTCCAAATCCAAATTATCTTCTGTGGTTTTATTCCATGGAAGATCGAGTAACAATTCAATATAATTAGTTTGAATGGAATACTCGGCTGCATTCGGATTCATGCGCTCCAATTTTTGAATGTTTTTTTCGAAGGCTGCCTTAGCATGATCCGGCCAATCCATTTTCTGTGCTCTTTCCCTGAATTCCTTGATTTCCTGTTCAAAAGCGCTGCCTCCCAGTTCCTCCTGGATGGCTTTCATTTGCTGATTCAGAAAATACTCGCGTTGTTGGCGGTCAATATCCTGACGTGTTTTATTCTGAATTTCATTTTTAATTTCCAATAATTGAAGCTCTTTATTCAGCAGTTCAAGTAATTTCAAGGAACGTACTTTTAAATCGGAGATTTCAAGTAGTTCCTGCTTTTGCTCCATGGTACAATTCAGGTTCGAGGCTACAAAATTTACGATAAAGCTTCTACCCTCCATGTTATTCAAGGCAATGGCAGCATCACTGGGAATGTGTGGCGATTTTTTGATGATTTCTGCCGAAACCTCTTTAATGGAACTCAGGATGGCATCAAATTCCTTATCGTCTTTGGGCGGACGAAGGTCCGACAAAAACTCTACTTTAGCTTTGAGGTAGGGTGATGTTTGAAGAATTTCGGAAATTTTAAAGCGTCTTTTTCCTTGTATTATGATGTTGGTACTTCCGTCGGGCATTTTAAGGACGCGGATAATTTGTGCCACGGTTCCGATTTCAAACAAATCTTCGGCAACAGGATCTTCAATGGCGTCAGACTTTTGTGCCGCCACACCGATTATTTTATTCCCCTGGTTTGCATCTCTGATTAAATTAATTGATTTGTCTCTTCCAACGGTTATGGGCAATACCACGCCCGGATACAATACCATATTCCTTAAAGGAAGGATAGGTAAAACATCCGGGGTGTTTTCTTTTTCAAATCGCTCTTCATCTCCGGCATTGTGAAGAGGTATAATGTCAATTTCTGCTTCAATATCCCCTAAGGGGCCTCCGAATGATAACCACTCTGTATCCATAAATTCAATAATATTTACACAAAATATGCCAAAATTGACTGTTTGACTTTTTGTCAGTGAATTTTAGGCTTAAAAAATATTGTATAACCAAAATTGGTTATTATGAATTTATATTTTGCATATAAAGAAATCATATCTTCGGTGGCGGCCCCTTTGTAAATTAACATTTGCGGCTTGTTAAATTCATTCGTCAGCAATACATATTGATATTTATGGTTAAAGGATACAAATTCTCCTTGTGCCTTTTGGATTTTACTTAATATTTCTTTGTTTTGATAGTGCCGGGGCATTCTTTCCGCATAAAAAAAATAGGCATAACTTTTGAAGTTAAGGGTTTCTGTATATGCATCATGCTCCTTCACTATCTTAAAAATCTCGATTAATCCTCTTTGACTTAAAATTTCAATACGCGGAACCAAATAAAAAATGGATGATATGAAGAGTAATGAATAACCTGCAATGCTGAAGATCAAGGATTTATAATTAAACTTCCATCGAATTAAAATAATTGTAACGGTTAATAACCATAACAGAGCAAATAATAAAAAGGCAGTGGAATCTGTGCCTAAAAAAGACCGATTAGCATTAATCATTTTATCTTTGATCAGATCAGAGAATACGTTTGTCCAATATTTTAGTAAAATTCCCAAACACAAAATCAGCATAATTGAAATAAGGAAGAAAAAGTAAACCCATTTAAAATTTAGTCGGAAACGACCGGAAGATATGGCTTTATTTAAATAATCGGCTGCAAACCAGGAAATAGGAAAGTAACAAAAAGAGGAATAGTGTACAATTTTTGTTTTTACAACAGAAAATATCAATAAAACCCAAAGCAAAGAAACTGACATAACGAAGTAAAATTTTTTGTTTTCATCCGATTTCGTATTTCGTAGTCGCAAAATGGCAAAAAAACTGGCCGGAAAGCAACCAAAAAACAAAACAGGTATATGATACCAAAATGGCCCTCCATGACCGCTATCTTCGGTGGTAAACAACCGAACCTGATATCGAATAAATTCATATATAAAACCCTCATTCCCGGATTGAATCAAGAACCAAACATAAACGCCCGCCGCTAAAATCACAAAAACCAGATGCTTCAGGGAATTCAAAACCGAAAACAACACATTTCTTTGAAATATAAAATCCATTATAAAAACACAGAAAGATACTATCAGTATGCCCACAGGGCCTTTTGTCAGCACAGCCAATGCAAGGGAGATTGAAGAAATAAAAAAATCAGCAAAGCGTTTGTTGGTTAAATATAAATAATACTCCACTATGGAAATAAACATAAAAAAATTAAACCACGGATCAATGATTCCTGATTTGAAATACAGAAATGGTAATACGCCGGAAACATACATGAATGGCCACAGATAGGCATTATGCCCAAAAAAATACCTTTTTCCATAACGGTATAAAATCACTATAACAAACAGACCAACCAGCGCATTAGGAAATCGGGCTGCAAATTCATTCATGCCAAAAACTTTCATGCTTATCGTTTGAATCCAGAAAAACAAAGGCGGTTTTTCATAAAAAGGTTGATAAGCCATGGTCGGATAAGCATAATTTCCGCTGATGATCATTTCCCGGGTACATTCGGCAAAATTGATTTCATCCCAATCAAACAAATGTACGTTTCCGTTACCGATAAAAAATATCACGAATATTATAATCAAAATCGGATATTTCAAAAAAGAAGGTAACATGCATCAACGAATGAAAAAGTGCCGTATTCCTTTATTTATTTTGATATTTTTATTTAACACGGGGTACATAATAAACCAGACAATAGTAGAAAAAAAAATTCCAATGAAAGCCCCGGCTAATATATCTCTTAGCCAGTGCTGCGATAAGTAAACACGACTAAATGCACCGGAGAATGCCACAAAAAGCCAAAACATAGACATCCACTTACTCCTCGATAAAAGAGCAAAAGCAAAAAAAACGGAAAAACATTGTGCCGAATGTCCGCTGGGAAAACTCCGAAGAATCATGAGTTCCGTATCGTTAACGGTTTTCAACGGTTCATGCAGAATCCATTTAAAAACATACTGAGGCCGCTGTGCATCGGGGAATACGACATATTTCAAAAAATTTACGGTTAAGGAAGTAAAGATCAAGCTTAGTCCCGTAATTAAAGCATACGAATAACGAATTACCAATAAAGTCAATAAGATAAAAATTACACTGATTCCTTCTCCTAAAAAATCCATATAATAAAAATAATGATCCAGGAAATAAACAGTCCCCACTATACCGTTGATTTTTTTATGAACGGTTATGGGATTAGTAGTCCAATTAAAGATCAAAAATGCGAGTAAAAAAATTAAAGTTATCAAAAACAATAATTTTTTTTCCTTTATTTTTTTCATGATTCTTTCTTTGCTTCTTCCCAAATTTCATTCATTTCATCCAAGGTCATTTCAGAAAGGGGCTTTTGAAGGATACGTGATTTTTCCTCGAGATACTTGAATCTTTTGATGAATTTATGGTTTGTATTTTCCAATGCATCATCCGGATTTATTTTAAGCAAGCGGGCATAATTAACCATTGCAAAAAGCACATCGCCGAATTCCTTTTTTGCGGTTTCATGTCGGCCCGATATTAATTCCTTTTTAAATTCTTCTATTTCCTCCAGCACCTTATCCAGAACTTGTTCCGGGAAATCCCAGTCAAAACCAACGGCAGCCGCTTTTTCCTGTATGCGATAAGACTTAATTAAAGAAGATAATCCTTTAGGCACACCATCTAAGACTGATTTTTTTTCATTTGTATTTTCCTTTTGTTTGATTTGTTCCCAATTTGCCTTTACTATATCCGCATTTTCGGCTACTACCTCTCCATAAATATGGGGATGCCTGCGAATTAATTTTTCGCATATACCATCAATGACATCATAAAGTGAAAACCATCCTTTTTCTTGACCCATTTTGGCATAAAACACCACATGCAATAGAAGGTCTCCCAATTCTTTTTTTATTTCTTCGGGATTGATTTTCAAAATAGCATCACTCAACTCATAAACCTCCTCTATGCTTAAATGACGGATGCTTTCAAAAGTCTGCTCCCTGTCCCACGGGCATTTCTCACGCAATTCATCCATAATTCTTTTTAAGCGTATGAAAGCATCCGAAATATTTTTCTCATTTTCTTCCATGAAACTCACTAATATTACCAAAAAGTCGGGAGAAAGTTAGTAAAATGTAATTAACGAAGACTAAAGTTTTATCAACCGATAGAAAGATAATAAATTAATGTAGGGAAGCATTGCATTCTTATTTCTTTTAAATGGAAAACAATTAAAATTTATTTATTTTTAAGTAAATCGCGGATTTCGGCCAACAATTTTTCCTGAGCAGAAGGTTCCGGGGGTGTCGGGGCAGATTCTTCTTTCTTTTTCATGGTTTTGTTAACGGCTTTCAGAACCATAAATAAAGCAAATGCAACAATAACAAATGTTATCACATTGGAAATAAAATTGCCATATTTAATAGCCGTTCCGGGAATAGTCAGTTCTGAAAGATTAGAAAGGTTCGCTGCCTTCAAGGCCGGAGTTAAAATGGCAGGGGTTATGACATCATCCACCAAAGATGAAACAATTTTTCCAAATGCCCCTCCGATAATAACCCCAACGGCAAGATCCAGCACATTGCCACGCATGGCAAAGTTTTTAAATTCATGAATAAAACTCATACCGTAATTAAATTAATTATTTTCCAACACTTTAAATAACTCATCCAATTTCGGCGTCAGGATGACTTCCGTTCTTCTGTTTTTTCTTCTGGCTTCAGCCGTATTAGCCGGATCCAAAGGAAAGTGCTCACCCCTTCCGGCGCTGATGATTCGCTTGGGGTCGATTTTTCCTTTGGATAATATGATTTTTGTAACACTGGTGGCCCTCATGACGCTTAAGTCCCAGTTGTCTTTGATTTCTCCCGTGCCTTTCATGGGAACATTATCGGTGTGTCCTTCCACCATAATATTGATATCCGGATTATCCTCTAATACCTTTGCTAATTTGGTTAAAGCTTCCACTCCTTTTTCATTTACATCCGTTTTACCACTGGCAAACAAAAGGCTTTCTTCCATACTGACATATATTTTGCCATTTTTTTGCTGAATGGTAAGGCCTTTATTTTCAAAGTTAAAAAGGGCATCCTGAAGT
>FQKF010024957.1_pt1 | contig 29789 bp, 28 predicted proteins | sample 1504521 | NCBI WGS metagenome assembly FQKF01 (sample SAMEA4475357, study PRJEB15587) | soil metagenome | biome: Soil; feature: Field | place: India | collected 2015-03-11 | depth 0 m
TTGAAAATTTTTTCTTGACTTTGAACTTAGCAAAAACAGTTCCTTCCTTGAGAGGTCTTATCCCTCTGTATGGACCTAAAGGGTCTATTTTATCATCTGCTACCATTATTACCCTAAAAGGATATCCTTCTGTTTTTCAAACTGCAGTTTGAATAAGCCTACCAATTCAGTATATTCATCTTCTGATAGATCCAAACTTTTATATTCAACCGATATCTCTAAGGGTTTCTTTAGTCCTATACCAAGACTATTACAAATTTGATCTGCAACCCTGACTATGTTACAAATATCTGCATAAGCAACGTCTTCATAGTCTGGGAAGGGATAAGTATGATGATAGGTTATTACCATTTCGAGCTTTTCTGGTAATTTCCATTTTTTTGATATAAGAGAACCTATTATAGTGTGATCAAAACCAAGAGTTTCACCCTCTAAATCCTTTATTGTGCTAACACTCTCATAAAGCTTATCATAAAGTTGTTGATATATATCAGGCATTGAATTATTTATTATAGTTTTACCAACATCATGAATAAGTCCGCATACTAAGGCTTCATCTGGTTTAGCCAACTGGGTTATCATTGCTAATAGACTTGAACAAAATCCGACACCAAGGCTATGTTCCCAAAGTCTTTGTTCAAAAATTCCGAATTTTCTATGAAGGTCTCTTAATGCAGTAGCTATTATAAGAGACTTAAGAGTTTCAAAACCTATCAGTATTAAAGCTTGTTTAATATTTTCGATCTTTCTATCTTGACCGTAATATGGTGAATTTGCGATTCTTAGTAATCTTGTGACAAAACCTTGATCACGAGAAATAATATCTTCAAGAACACTCAGAGAGGCAAAGTCATCCTGAATTAAATTCATAACTTTCATAGCTATTGGAGGAAGTGTGGGAATATCAACTGTTTTTAAAATTATATTTTCTATTATATTCTCATCCATTCAATCCTCCTAGACAGCATTTATGATCTCTCCCACTAACTCATCAAGGGGCACTACCTTATCTGCAATTCCAGCATCAACAACTGCCTTTGGCATACCATATACTACACAAGTTTCCTCACTTTGAGCAAATACTCTTCCACCTGTTTCTTTTATTTTTTTACATCCCTTTGCTCCATCATTTCCCATTCCTGTTAAAATTATCCCGAGACTTCTGCCAGGAAAACATTCTGCTACTGATAGCATTAAGGCATCTACACTTGGACGATATATAAATTCCTCTTTATCTTCAGATATAGAAACTAATGCTTCAATTGCTCTTCTTTTTACTCTCATATGTCCTCTTCCTGGAGCAACGTAAACCATTCCGGGCTTGATAGGTTCTCCTTCCTCTGCTTCTTTAACAGAAAGTTGACTTAACTGATCAAGCCTTTCAGCAAAAGGTTTTGTAAAATTAGGTGGCATATGCTGAGCAATTACAATTGGTACTGGAAAATCCTTTGGAAGTTTCGGAATTATCTCTTGTAAAGCCTTAGGCCCTCCTGTGGATGTCCCAATGGATACAATACCTACTTTTCTTTCTGTGGATATTCTTACTCGGGGAGTTTCAACCTTTAGAGTTTCAATTTTTTTCTCAGGAGTCTTAATGACAGGCTTTCTTTTTATAACACCTCTTCTACCAATAGTCTTTATTTTTTCGAGTAGCATGCCTTTTATTTTTACAATATTTACAGAAAGTTCAGAAAGATTTTTAGGAATAAAATCAACTGCTCCAAGCTCAAGGGCTTCAAGGGTAACTTTTGCTCCCTCAGTTGTTAGAGAACTAACCATGATTACAGGTAAAGGACATTTTTGCATAATTTCTTTAAGAGCTGTTATTCCATCCATTCTTGGCATTTCCACATCCATGGTCACAACATCAGGTCTTAAATCCTGAATCATCTGTATGGCCTCAACTCCATCCCTTGCTGTTCCTACCACCTTTATCTCCGGGTCCTCTTGAAGAATGGATGATAAAGCTTTTCTCATAAATGCAGAATCATCTACAACAAGTACTTTTATCATAATTTTATATCCCCCTAAAAACCAAATTCTTTGAGTAAATCGTCTACATCATCTTGCGTTACCTTTTCAACCTCCTTAGACACTGTTTTCTTCTCTTCGAATTTTAAGCCAAAAGTGGTAATAAGCTTTAATAACTCTACCTCAAGATCGCCTACAAGGGTTATAACCTTTTTCAAAACCTGCCCTGTTAAGTCTTGGAAAGACTGAGTTGTAAGAATTTCTGTTAAATCATCTTCCAGAGAGTTTTTAAACTCTTTTAAATACTTTACTGAAGCCTCAGGGCCTTGAATTTCCCTAACATGATTTGCAAGGTCGTCCATTTTAAGAATATATTTTTCAACTATTTCCATTGTTTTATTGGCTGCTTCCTCTGTTTTGTTTATTACCATCTGAAGTTGATCAACTGCCCGTGGCATCTGTTCTGTTGCCATTTCTTTTAAACGAGGGTCAAGGGCTTCTCTGAAACTTTTAAGAGAATCATGAAGTTTCCTTGCTACTTTCCCAACTTCCTTAAATAGATCACTCTGGCTTTTTTGAATAATACTGCTCATTATTTGATCTGCTTTTTCATAATCTCCTTGAGAGATTACATTCATAAAATTTGTAATCTCTTCTAGTAGTACGTACTTTGGATCATCCTTTTTTAAGCCTTTATCTTCATAAAATTTTACTGGATCTATTAATTCTTTTACTGTAAGTTCACCACCCATGCTTATTACCTTTTTAACTAATTCAACTTTATCTGCTTCTTCATGAATATCAACGATTTCTTCTTCAAAAAGCGATTGATCTTCTATAGGAATTATTTTTTTTATATCTATCAAAATCAGTAACCTATCGTTTATCCTCGTCACACCCTCTATTTGATTGTTACTTTGCTGTAAAAACTCATCCGCAGGTTCAATGCTATTTTCATCAATATTCACAACACCTGTTATGTTGTCAACTAAGGCTCCAAAGGTTATTTTACCTGTGGATATAACAATAACTTTATTGCCCTGATTTTCTTCGGCAAGATTTAAAATTCTCTTTAAATTTAATACAGGAATAACTCTACCTCTTAAATTAGTCACTCCTTCCACATAATAGGGAACTTTTGGAATTTTAGTAATCTGTGGGATTTTTATTATCTCTTGCACCTTAAGAATAGGAATAATATACTCATTTTCATTTAAAAGAAAACCTATACACTGTCTCATCTTTTATCTCTCCCTTTCTTTTTGTTTATCCTTTCACTGAAAAAACTTTCCTTGAAATTAGAGCAAGGTCAAGTATTAAAACAACTTTTCCATCACCTGTTATTGTAGCTCCCATAATTCCACAAGCTTCAGAATCAATACCATTAATTGTCTTTATAACAATTTCTTCTTGCCCGAGCACAGCATCTACAGCAATACAAAATCTTCTATCACCCACGCTTGCTACGAGTATATATTTTTTATATGAATCCATTTGTCCAAAAACTCCAAGAAGCTCATTAAGAATAAAAACTGGTAGGACTTTTTCTCTTATTGTAAGAACTTTCTGTCCTGATACTTCTTTTAATTGGGATACCTTAACCCTTAAAGTTTCTTCTATCATGGACTGAGGAACTGCATATATCTCCTCAGCCACCTGTATCATCATTGCCTGAATTATAGCAAGAGTAAGGGGTAGACTTATTCTAAAAGTAGTACCCTTGTCTTTTTCTGTAAATATCTCCACATATCCATTGAGCTTTGCCACATTAGATTTAACTACATCCATTCCTACACCTCTACCACTTACTTCTGTGGAGACATCCTTTGTGGAAAAACCAGGTAAAAAGATTAAATTTATTATGGCATCATCGGACATCTTTTCTGCTTCTTCAATGGTTATAAGTCCCTTTGTAATAGCTTTCGCTTTGACAGCCTCTACATCTATTCCTTTACCATCATCTATTATGTCAATAACTATCTGGGTACCCTTTTGATAGGCATCTATTAAAATTTTTCCTTTCTCAGGTTTTCCCTTAGCAAGTCTCTCCTCAGTAGATTCTATCCCATGGTCTATTGAGTTTCTTATTATATGAACAAGAGGGTCACCAATATTCTCTATAACTGATTTATCAACTTCCGTATCCTCGCCTCTTATCTCGAGCTCTATATCTTTACCAAGATTTCTTGCAAGGTCTCTAACCATCCTTGGGAATTTAACAAAAACCTTCTGAAGAGGCTGCATCCTCATTTTCATTACAGCAAGTTGGAGGTCTGATGTTACTCTATCAAGAAAAGCCGTTGTTTCAATAAGGCTTTCTACATTTTCATCACCGCTATATTTTGCTTCCAGCTTGTTGGCAAGATTGAGAAGTCTATTACGAGCAAGAACAATCTCACCTGCTAAATCCATGACCTTATCAATCCTTGATACATCAACTCTAAGGGTTGCTACTTCTCTTTCCTTCTCTTTAGGAATTTGTGAAACCGTCTCCTCTGTTTTTATGACTTTTTCCTCTTCTTCAGGTTTTATTGCTTCCTTTATTTCTTCAATTTTTTCTGTCGCTATTTTCGTTTCCTCTACCTGAGGCATGGAAGGTTGAGAAAGAACGCTATCTAAAAGATTTAGAATAGGGTTTATATCTTCCTTAACTTCCTCTTTTGTCTTAATATGATAAATAAGCATACGAAGTACATCTGTAGCTTTAAGAATTGCATCGGTTATTTCTGGAGAGATTGTCATCTCTCCTTCTCTTAGTTTTTTAAGAATTGTCTCTGCTCTATGTGCTACATCTACTAAGTTCTGAAAACCTAAAAAGCCTGCTGCTCCTTTAAGGGTGTGCATTCCTCTAAAAATTTCATTTATTATTTCCGCATCCTGTCCTCTTTGCTCAAGTTCTACAAAAAGGGGATCAAGTCCTTCAAGAATTTCCTCTGCTTCAATAATGAATTCATTTATTATTTCATCCATCTCATCAGTCATTATTGCCCTCCTATAAGAGAAGGTTTCTTCTGAGCAATCTTTTCAAGCTTTTCCTTAAGAACCTCACCTGTAAATGGCTTAACAACGTAATTGTCTACTCCTGCTTTTATTGCCTCAATAACCTTTTCCTTTTCCGCCTCTGCTGTTACCATTAAAAAAGCAATGTCTTTCAGTTGAGGGTCATTTCTAACATTCCTCAACAGTTCTATTCCCTCCATAACAGGCATGTTCCAGTCGGAAACAACAAGTCCGTATTCGCCACTCTTTAATTTATTGAGAGCATCCTCACCATTTTCAGCTTCATCAATATTTTCAAACCCAAGCTGTTTTAGTAAATTTTTTACTATTCTCCGCATTGTTGGAAAATCATCTACCACAAGAACTCTTATTTTAAAATTGAACATCTTTGCCTCCTATTCCTTTATACTAAAAATTTTCTTTATAATTCTTTTCATACTTTCCACAATCTGTTCTCCTGTAGCAGGTTTAACAAGATAATCATCCACCCCTGCATTATATGCTCTCTGCTTTTCCTCCTCATCTGCTTCTGTGGTAAGCATAACAATTGGAATATTTGAAACTTCAGGATTTGCTCTTACCTGTCTCGTAAACTCTATACCATCCATATATGGCATGTTCATGTCCGTAAGAATAAGATTTATCTGTTCAATCCCTAATTTTTGAAGTCCATCAATACCATTTTCAGCAGTTACCACTTCATATCCTTTACTTTTCAAAATAAGAGAGAGCATTTTCCTTGTTGTTTTATCGTCATCTACTACGAGAACCTTCATTCTTTTCCTCCAATTAAACTTTTTGATATACAACTACTTTATTTATTACTACAGGTCTAAAAGCTCTTGTTACATTGTGCAAACTCTCTGAAGTTCCTACAAATAAGTATCCCTTTGGTCTAAGTACATCGTATATAAATGAGACTGCTTTTTTCTTTGCCTTGTCATCGAAATATATTAAAACATTCCTACAAAATACAACATCCATACCTTTTAGTTGCTTTACTTCTCTTTCTTCAATAAGATTTATATTCATAAATTTTACGATAGATTTCACAGTTTCTGAGAGAGCATAAATGCCCCCTGAGTCTTTAAAATACTTCGCCATGTATTGCGGGGGTATATTTCTCACAGAGTATCCCCCATACATTGCCCTTCTTGCAGACATAAGGACAGACTCACTTATATCAGAAGCATAGATCTCTTTTCTCATGCTAACCAGTTCTGGTTTTTCAAGTAAAATCATGGCTATTGTATAGGGTTCTTCTCCTGTAGAACAGGCAGCAGACCAAATTTTTATATCTTTTTTCCCCATTTGAGCATTTTCTTTGACAATCTGAGGGACAAGATGATTTGCTAATACCTCAAACTGTTGTGGTTCTCTAAAGAAAAAAGTTTCATTTGTGGTTACCGCATCGAAAAGTCTCGCTATATCATGTTTATTTGAGCTGTATTTCAAATAATAAAGGTAATCGTCATAGTTATGTAAATTTTTCTCTTTAATAATTCTGCTAAGCCTATTTTCGAGAAAATACTTCTTGTTATCAGGAATATATATTCCTGTTTTTTCATAAATAAAATCCCTCAACTGTCGAAAAATCTCTTCTCCTATTGCTGAAGCTGTTGCTGAGGATATGCTCATATTCTGCTTAAAACCTCCTCTATTTTCTCTCTTATATCTTTATCAGGATGAGCTTTTTTAGAAGAAAGGATATCATATACTTCACTACTTCCTATTGCACCTAAAGCTTTAATAACAGCTATTACTACAGGAGGGAAAGGATCATCCAGCAAAGGAGTTAATTTTTCAATTAAAATTTCGGAACCACAACCTTTTCTAACTGCCTTTACAGCAGAATATCTTATCCATGGATCCTCATCCTTTAGACATTCCAATAGAATGTCTGAACAAAACTTTGCTTCACCAAGAGCTAAAATAGCAAATTTTTTTATTTCTTTGTCATCTGAAGATAAAAGCTCTATTAGTTTGGCAATAGCATCATCTGTTGTAAGTCTACCAAGAGCCATTACAGCTGATTTTCTTACTTCTGTGCTGTCACATTGAAGTAGCCTATTTAAAATATCCATTGAAGAGGTAGTATTAGCAAGAGCTTGTTTTACCTCATTCTTATAAGATTCAAGTTTACTTAAAAATTTTTCCTCATTTATTTCCATTAGAGAATTAACTATAGCTTCAATAACATCCGGATAGGTCTCCTTTTCAAGGAGATTTAATAGGGGATTATAAGCTTCTTTAGCTTTAATCATCCCGAGTGCCACTATTGCAGCTTTTCGGACATTAACATCGGCATCTTCGACACTGCTAGTAACAAGATGTCGGACTGTTTCTTTCTCACCTATATCACCAAGAGCTTTTGCAGAAGCTATTCTAATATCTCTTTTTATATCTTTAAGAAATCTTAACAGGATAGGTACAGCTTTCCTACTTCTCATTTTTCCAAGAATATTAATAACAAATGCCTTTGCTCTGTATTTTAAGTTGTCTTTTTCAATTAAGTGTATTAATTCATCTTCCGAGTTAATATTTAAAATCGTATCTTGAATTATCTCTATTTTTTCATCATAATCAAAGCACGAAGGATCAAGTTTACCAGCTTCCTCAACCATGAAAGGAACTGCTTCTATTAAATTAGTTATTCTTATGCCTTTAAGTGCTAAGGTTTTCTCATCCCAATCTCTCTCCTTGATTAAAGAAATTAATTCCTCTTTAATATCTGCCTCTTTAGGAATAGCCTCAGCCCTTATTAATGCTTTGATTATTTCTTTTTTTTCATCCTTTGTGGCTACGGGATAATATTTTAATAAAGGTGCTATAACCTTTTGTGTTCCAATTTTGCCAAGAGTCTCTATTGCTTCTGCCTTTACTAATAGGGAGTCAGAACTCAGAAGTAGTTCTCCTATAGCATCGGAAGCCTCTTCTGCTTGTAAAGATGCCAAAGCTTGAAGCACATAAAAAGTAACCCATTCTTCATCATTTAGACTGTCAATTAATGCTGAAACAGCTCCTTCATATCTTAATTCACCTATTGCTCTTGCTGCCGCAGCTCTTACATTGGCATTTGAATCTTTAAGAAGTGGAACAATTCTTTCGCCATCAAAACCGTTCCTTATATGAGCTATTAGGTCAAGACCGAATTTTCTTACATCGGGATCTTTGTCCTTAAGAAGTTGATAAATAAGTACAGGAGCTTTACTACCTATTTCTGCAAGAATAAGCAATGCAGTGTTTCTCAAATAAGCCTCTTCTTCTCTTAAAAGAGGTATAACCATATAAGTAACAAACTCTCCTGGATTGGTAAGAAATCTATCTTCATCTTCAGATGTTCCAATTGCAATTAGTGACTGTGTAGCTGCATCCTGTACAGCGGGGCTTTCATCTTTCAATGCCTTTATGAGTGGATATATAACCCTTTCATCATATTGTGCCAACTCTTCTGCAGAGTATCTCCTTTGAGAATAATCTTTGTCATACAGTAGTGTAGAAAGAAGCTTTTTTATATTCTTTTTCATAAAAAACCCCCTTTTAAGGTTAAATGTATTATAACAAATATTACAAATACATTATACTAATCAATGGGTTTCTAAAAAGCTCTTTAATTTTAGGATAGCCTTTCCATGAATCTGACTTACTCGTGAAAGGGAGACATCAAGAATGTTTGCAATTTCTCGCATGTTCAGCTCTTCATAATAATAAAGAGAGATAACAAGTTTTTCCTGCTGTGCGAGTTTTTCTATTCCTTCAGCTAATTTTTCTTTTATCTCCCTCATTTTTATTTCTTCAAAGAGATCTGTTTTATCAGCAATTATATTGAGAATATTTAACTTATCTCCATTCTGGCCTATTACATAATCGTCTAAACTGATTAAATCTGAAGCAGTAATGCTCTGATAAAGTTCCTTAAGTTCGTTTTGAGATATGTTAAGTTTGATTGCCAACTCTTCATCTGTTGGGTCTTGTCCTTGTTGTTTTAAATCTTTATAGGCTTTTTTGACATCTTCAATCTTTTTTCTAAATTCCTTTGAAAAAACATCGACAGAACGAATTTCATCGAGAATTGCTCCTCTGATTCGATAATCTATGAAAGAAGCAAGGGGAACATTAAAAGAAGGATTATACTTATTTAATGCCTCAAGTAACCCTCTAACTCCAGCAGAGATTAGGTCTTCAACTTCAAGAAAAGATTGAACGATAAAAAAATATTTTAATGCATAATGTTTAATTTTAGGTAAAAACTGCTCAATTAGCTTTTCCTTTTCAGTTTCCGTATAGTACATATAAATTTATCCTACCTGAAGCGCTCTTTTTAAAAAAAACTGCATTCCTCCCTTTAAAAGATTTACCTCTCTATTTAAAAGTTCTTTCGCAATCTCTCTTAATTTTTTTGAAAAATCTGAAGTTGGGAATAAGCTTACATAGGGCTTCTGTGATATGATGGCATCCTTGATTTTATCATCAAAGGGAAGAGCACCAAGATAATCGAGAGATAAACCTAAAAATCTCTCACTGACGAGAGAGATCTTTCTGAAAGTATCCTTTGCTTCTTTTAAATTTTTCACAGAATTAATAACAATGCGAAAATTCTTCTCTCCATATTCCTTATGTAAAACTTTTATCAAGGCATAGGCATCAGCTATAGATGTAGGTTCGGAATTTAAGATTATCACATTATCATGAGAAGCTGCACAGAAAAAGGTTACATTATCGGAAATTCCCGCTCCTGTATCAATGAGGAAAATATCATAATCCTCGTCAAGACTTTCAATCGCCGTTATTATTTTCATTTTCTGGTCTAATGTTAGTTGAGTTAGTTCTCTTATACCAGAACTTGCAGGGATAATATCTACTCCATGTGAAGAACTAACGATGATATCTTTGATTGACTGTTCATCCATTAGCAGATGTTTAATATTGTATTTGGGGGCAACTCCAAACATTATATCAATATTACTTAATCCTACATCTGCATCCATTAATAAAACTCTTTTTTGCATACTCTTAAAAATTAGTGCTATATTCGTAACAAAGTTTGTTTTACCAACTCCGCCTTTGCCACTTGATACGGCTATTATTCTTGGAACATTAGTTTTCACAGAGTCCTCCTATAATAAGATTTGAAACATTACGGGGAGGATAAATAGTTGCTTTTTCATCTTCATAGCCACCGGAGGTTAGAAAACTTATTGGCTTTCCAGAGTAAACGTAGAGATTATAAATATTACCATAATTATAGGCAATATCTATTTTTGAAAAAGCTATGCAGTCAATCATCTTAGAATCTAAATTTTTAATAGTTCTGATAGATGAAGCAGTTGTCATAGAGGCATCCATGAGTAAACATTTTCTTATAGGAATATCTTTAAGTAAATTTTTTAATTCGGAGGCAAAGGTTATTTTTTCATCACCAGGGGTGTCGATTAAGATTTTAGTTCTGTCAATTTCTTTATGAACAATTTTATAAAGGTCTTTCGTGTCTTTTATTATTTTAGTCTCGCATTTTAACTTTAATGAAATTTCTTTTATGTAGGCAATAGAACTTATTCGCTGGTCAAGGGAAAGGAGCATTAATTTTTCATTTCTATTCTTAATGAGTTTACCCAATTTAAATAGAGATGTTGTTTTACCTACACCAGGTAGTCCAAAAAATATGAAACCTCTACTGTTTTGAACTTCTCCATCCATTATTTTTATTTCTCTGTCTAAAAGCTCTCTCAGTTCATTTATATCTGAAACTTTTTCTAAAAGTAATAGTGCAAGATGAGGTTCTATCCCGCTTTTTATCATAAAATTATACAGGCTAACCTTTGAATTGTCATTGACTGTGGGGAAAAGTTTTGTTACACTCTCCCTTAAAAGAGCAAGTTCTATTTTTATTTCCTCAATTTCCTTTTGTAAAGGCTTATCAAAATTTTCAAGGGAAATATTATTAAAACTTGTTTCTTTACTGTCATCTAATGCAGCAGTTAACTCTATCGAGGAGAGATTTGATAAAGGGTCCTTTTTCGTAGTGCTTGATATAATAACTGCGTCAGGTCCGAGTTCATTTTTTACAAGGTCTAACACTTCTTTAAAAGTTTTACCCTGAAACTTTTTTATTTTCATCCTCTACCTCCAAAAAAATCATATTTTTACTGTTGCAAGCATGTAAATTTTTACTCCCGAGGCTAATTCCTGAGGTGAAAGAACTGGAAGGGATGGAATAACCCTTTCAACCGTTCTCTTTACAAATCTTCTTATCACCTGTGAACATATCAAGACAGGTTGATAACCTTTTATTGTAGCTTCCTCAGAGGCTACTTTTATTTTCTCTATAATTTTTTCCATCATTAATGGATCTGGAGCAAAATTTATGCCTTGTGGTGTTGTTTGTAATGCCTCTATAAGTGTCCTTTCTAAGGATGGTTCAAGCAATATAGCAGAGATAGAACTGTCAGGATTTTGAACACTCTTTGTTATCTGTCTTGACAGTGCCTGTCTAACGTATTCTGTTAGAAAATCAGGATCCTTAGTTACATTTGCATACTCAGCAAGAGTTTCAAGTATGGTCTGTAAGTCTTTTATAGGCACTCTCTCTCTTAGAAGATTCTGCAGAACCTTCTGAACCTGAGAGAGACTTAATAAATTAGGAATCAAATCATCTATTACTCTAGGATGGGTTTTTGCAAGGTTATCTAAAAGTCTTTGGGTTTCCTGTTTACCAAGAAGTTCATAGCCATAATTTTTTAGTATTTCTCTTAAATGGGTAACAATTACAGAAGGAGCATCTACAACGGTAAATCCAAGCATCTGAGCACGGGATAAGTCTTTTTCCTCAATCCATAGAGCATCTACCCCAAAAGCAGGGTCTTTTGTTGGTATTCCATCTATATCCTGACCAACCTTTGCTCCAATGGCAAGAAATCTACCAGGAATTATTTCTGAAGTGGCTATTTCTACTCCCTTTATAAGAATACTGTACTGGGTAGGTTTTAGCATAAGATTGTCCTTTATGTGAATAGAAGGAACAATGTATCCCATTTCCATGGCAATCTGTTTTCTAAGAGAGCGAATTCTTTCTACAAGAGAGCTTTCTCCCTCTACAAGAGGAATAAGATTATATCCTATTTCAAGAGAGATGGGATCTACTTTAAGTAAGCTCTCAAGCTGTTCCTGCAAAGAAAGAGGTTTTTCTTCTGGTGGAGAAGATGGAGGGATTTCCTTTTCCTTTTTCTCCTTAGCTAACATCAAATAAGCTACTGCTCCAGAGACAATTGCTATCAAAATAAAGGGTAAATGAGGCAACCCAGGAATTAGACCAAGTAAAAGCAATACTCCCGAGGCTGTAGCAAGGGTTTTAGGATTTTTAAAAAGTTGCTGCAGGATATCCTGCCCGAGATTTGACTCCGTTGCAGCCCTACTTACAACAATACCTGCTGCTGTAGAGGTAATAAGGGCAGGAATCTGAGCAGCGAGTCCATCGCCAATTGTTAGGATAACATAAGTCTGTACAGCATCTCCTATGGGCATTCCCTTCTGCAGGACTCCAATTAGTATACCTCCAATGATGTTTATAATCATGATTATTATTGCAGCAATAGCATCTCCTCTTATGAATTTGCTGGCACCATCCATGGCTCCATAGAAGTCTGCTTCTTTGCTAATTTCTTCTCTTCTGCGCCTTGCTTCTCGTTCATCAATAAGTCCTGCATTCAAGTCTGCATCTATGCTCATCTGTTTTCCTGGCATAGCATCCAAGGTAAAACGAGCTGATACTTCTGCAATTCTTCCTGCACCTTTAGTAATAACTATGAAATTGATAATTACGAGTATTAGGAACACAATAAGTCCTACTACAAAGTTTCCGCTTACTACGAACTCTCCAAAGGCTTTTATAACCTTTCCAGCTGCCTCTGTTCCCTCCTCACCTCTTGTTAGAATCAACCTTGTCGAGGCAATATTCAATGATAGTCTCATGAGAGTTGCTATAAGTAGTACGGACGGGAAAACAGAAAAATCAAGAGGCTTTCTTACATAGGAAGAGACAAGTATTATCAGTATTGAAAGAGTTATACTCATTGTCAGAGATAAATCAAGCATAAATGATGGAATAGGAACAATCATGAATATGAGTATAAGTATAATTCCTACTGCCACAAGCACATCACTTCTTATGTAAGATAGGATATTCATGCAATCTTCCTTCCCTTAATTTTGTATACCTGCGCCAAAATTTCAGCAACAGCTTTATAAAGTGCCTGAGGAATTTCTCCTCCTACGGGAATTCTGTATAGAGTTCTTGCAAGAGGTTTATTTTCATAAATTGGAACCCCTGCAGCTCTTGCCAATTCTTTTATTCTTTCAGCAAGAAGATTTGCTCCCTTTGCAACAACTTGAGGGGCATTCATATTTTTTGAATCGTATTTTATACAGACTGCCAAATGTAATGGGTTAGTTATAACCACATCTGCCTTCGGAACTTCCTGCATCATTCTTTTTCTTGCCATTTCTCTTTGTAAACTTCTAAGTCTTGCTCTTACCATTGGTGAACCTTCTGTCTCCTTAAATTCTTCTTTAACCTCTTGCTTAGTCATTCTCAAATTTTTTTCATACTGCCATCTTTGATATGCAAAATCCATACCTGCAAAGACTGTAAGCATTATCAAACAAGCTAAAACAAGCTCATATACTTTATCAAAGGTAACTCCAGCAATTGCTCTCACATCCATGTCTATCAAAAGCGGCAGAATATTGACATCCTTTTTTAAAATTAAATAAATGATAATTCCAAGAGCTGTTAATTTAAGAAAACCTTTTGCTGACTCAAAGAGTGCATTAAGAGAAAACAGTCTCTTAATGCCTTTTAAAGGACTTATCTTTGAAAGATCTGGCACTAAGGTAGCTCCAGTAAAAAGAAAGCCTGTTTGAATAAAGTGAACGAGCAATACAGCAAAAAGTAGGACTCCACCAATTGGCATAAAATTAAGCATGAACCATTTTATTTCTTCTTTAGCAAAGGCAATAATAGCACCTCCAGCGAATTCAGGAGATTTTACCCTTATAAATGCCTCCCTCATATGATTCATTAGGGAAAGCAAAAAAGTACCAGAGAAAACAAAATAAAGAAAAATCATCCAAGTTCCCACAATTCCTGTTAACTCTCTACTTCGGGGAACCTCGCCTTTCTGACGCGCCTTTTCCCGCCTTCTCGGGGTCGCCTGTTCTGTTCGTTCCTGTAGTTGCTCTGGCATTTTTTACCTCAATAGTCCTGTTAAAGCATCTTTAAGGTTTATAAAAGCCTTTGAAAGCACCATAGTAAAAATAGGCATACTAAGCCACATAATTGCAATTCCTGTAGCAAGTAGAAGAGGAAAGCCGACAAAAAAAACATTTGCCTGAGGCATTATTCTTGAAAGAAATCCTAATCCTAAGTTCATAAGTACCTGTACAAGAAGCACCGGAGCAGCAAGTTTTAACGCAAGGGGAAACATGAGATAGGAAAATTCCATAATATTTCCTGCAAAGGAAAATTTTGTTGGGAAATAAAAGCTTCCTATCATTAATTCCACAAGACTTAGATGCAAATCAAGGGAAAAGAATAGGGCTATAGTAAACATCTCATAAAAAACTGTTAATGGACCCATCAGTTCACCAAATTGAGGATTAAAGACATTGGCAACTGCAAAGCCTACCTGTAGGCTCATCCAATGAGAGGCTATTTCAACGGCAGCAACTATAATTCTTATCATAAGCCCAATTGTCAATCCAAAAACTACAGCGTTAAAAAGGGAAAGGAGGAAATTTTGTTCCTTACCTGATAAAAAAGGCATTATGGCAAAAGATAGGGATAGAGCAAAAAAAAATCTGAAAATTATTGGTACAGTTTTGCTACCAATATAGGGAAGAAAAAAAAGAATTATAGAAACCCTTATAAATACAGGTATAAATTGGTAAAAATTATCTGTAAGAAGCTCCAAATAGTTCATTTTACGTACATGGGGAGGTTTTCAAAAATTCCTCTTGTAAATTTAGTCATTATATTAACCATCCATGGAATTGTAAGAAGTAAAGTTAAAAATACAGCAATAACCTTTGGCACAAAGCTTATTGTCATCTCCTGAAGTTGGGTTATTGCTTGAAAAAGACCTATAAGAAGTCCTACAAGAAGGCTTACAAGTAAGACAGGTCCTCCAACAAGAAGGATTGTTTCAAAGGTTTGTTTTGATATGTAATTTAAAAATTCTACTGTCATTTGAACCCTCCTGCTAAAGAGCCAATTATTAACTGCCATCCGTCTACCAGAACAAAGAGCAAAAGTTTAAAGGGCATTGAAATCATAACTGGTGGTACCATGAACATTCCCATGGAGAGCAATATGCTTGCTACGACTATGTCAATAACCAGAAAGGGTAGAAAAATCAGGAAGCCTATTTCAAAAGCTCTCTTAAGCTCTCCGAGGGCAAAGGCAGGTACCACTATTTTCATGGGTAAATCCATTGGAGTAGCTGGTTTAATCTCTGTCTTTGAAAGTTTTAGAAACAAAGCAAGGTCCTTTTCTCTTGTCTGTTTAAGCATAAATTCCTTAAAAGGAACTGAGGCTCTTTGAATTGCCTCTTCCATTTTTATCTCTTTCTTCGAAAGTGGCAAATAGGCTTCATTATAAACTTTGTCAACTGTTGGTGACATAATGAAAAGCGTAAGAAATAAAGCGATTCCAATAATTACCTGATTTGGAGGAACAGCAGGAGTTCCAAGTGCCTGCCTTAATAAAGAAAGAACAATTACAATTCTCGTGAAAGAGGTCATCATAATTAGAACAGCAGGTAAAAAGCTAAGAAGGGTTATGAATACAAGAAGGTCAATAGCGGATGAGAAACCAAAAAGTCCCCCTCCTGCCCCTGCCTGAGGAGCTGCATAAGAAAAGGTAGGTAAAAAAGTAAAGATAAAAAATGAACCAAATTTAAATATCTTTCTCCAATTCGATTTTCCTTCAACTCTTTGTTCATCAAAGATAGCTTCTATTTTTGATGCATCCAGTTTTGTTATAAGATTAATTCCATTTTCCGATAAACCAAGAAGCAGATATTCATCGAAAGCTTTTACTACACCAATTCCCTTTTTATAACCAATAGGCTGATAATAAATTATTTGAATTAATCCCTTTCCAGGATTAATTTTATTCTTCATTACTCTTAGGATAAAGTATAGAGCAACTATGATAAAAAGAAGAGAAAGTATAACCTTTAAATATTCCATTTCCTCACCTATGCAAGTTGTTTTACTCTTTCCTGAGGACTTATTATGTCAGTTATTCTTATGCCGAATTTTTCATTTACTACAACAACTTCTCCTCTTCCAATAAGCTTCCCATTAACATAAACATCCATTGGCTCACCTGCTAATTTTTCTAAAGCAACCACAGACCCTTGGGTTAGCTGGAGAAGTTCTTGAACTAAAATTCTTGTTCTACCTATCATAACCGTTAAATCAAGAGGAATATCGAGTATGAAATCAATATCTCTAACCTTTGGTTTTTCATTTGTTACCTTGAATTCGTCTATATGAGGAGTTTGAGCTTCCTGTTGTGCCTTCATTGCTCTTTCCATTTCAAGAGCCTTTGCCATATCAAGCTCTTCTTCAGATATCTCCTCTATATTTTGCTGTTCCTTAATCTCCTTCTCTTCCATTTTATGCCTCCCTTGTAATTTTTACTGCATAATTTCCTTTAAATGTCCCTAACTTTCCCCTGAACTTAGGAATTCCCTCAATTAAAACATCAATATCCTCATCTGTTCTTCTTTGAAGTCCAATAATATCACCCCTTTTTAAATCAATTAATGTCTTAAAATCTATGTTAGTTTTCCCGAGTATGGCTTCAACCTCAACAGTTGTTCTTATAATCTGTTCCTTTATCCTTATAAACCATTTCATATCCATTTCATCTCTGTCTACCATAAAGGCACTGTAAAGTTTTTCTTTTATATGCTCTACACTTGCATAGGGGATACAAATCATAATCTTACATTCTCTTGTCTCAATCTCAAGGGTAAATTCTATTTCTATGACCACATCAACAGGTGTTACAATAGTTACAAATTGAGGATTCATTTCTGTTCTAACATACTGAGTTTTTATAGGGAATATAGGTTTCCAAGCCTCTTCCATGCTCTCAAGAAACATCATTAGTACTTTGTTTATTATCCTCTGTTCAATGGGGGTAAACTCTCTTCCTTCAGGTTTATAGTGCCCCTTCCCAGAACCTCCAAAATAAAACTCTATAAGGCTGAAAATCATAGGAGCATCAAAAACTACAAGGCTAAAGCCTCTTAGTGGGTCAAGCTTGATAATATTAAGACTTGAAGGAAAAGGTACTGAACGAAGAAAATCATAGAATTTCGTTATAGTCACATTTACATTTACTATATCTACTATTTTTCTTATATCAGAAGCAAGGCTAACTCGGAAGCTTCTTGCAAGTCTCTCATTCATAATGTCAAGAGAAGGCATCTTCCCACGAACAATTTTTTCCTGAGAGGTAAAATCATAAGGTCTGATACCTGAAGGAGATTCAGCAGTCTCGGTTTCTACTTCTCCCCCTTCAATTCCTCTTAATAGAGCATCTATTTCGTCTTGAGATAAAATATCGTCTGCCATGGCTCTATTGCATTACAAAATCTGTTAAATATACATTTAAAACTGTCCCTTCACCGAGAATCTGATTTGCTCGCTGTTTAATCTCATCTTTTAACATTATCTTCCCCTCTGCTGTTATTAATTCTTCTGATGTTTTGTTAGTTATCAAGGTTATTATGGCATCTCTTAGTTGAGGTGTTCTGCCTTTTGCTTTTTCCATAAGTTTTGGATCAGATAATTCAATTTGGATAGATACCTTTAAATATTTTGTTCCTCCAGAATCCATTAGATTTACAACAAAAGGTTCAAGAGAAAAATTAACTCCTGAAGCTTCCTGAACTTTCTTAGAGGACTCACCTTTTTCGCCTTCCTGTTTTTTACCAAAAAAGAAAAAGTAAGCTCCTGCCCCTACAGCTACTAAAACAATAGCTCCTATTATGATAATTAACAACTTACCCTTTTTCTTTTTAGGCGCCTCTTCAGGAGTCTCAGTAGTCTCCTTTTCAACTTTTTCTTTTGCCATTTTATCCTCCTTACAAAAGGGTTTTCTAAAATTTAGTTCATATAGCACATACTATGCCAAAGGCGGATTACAACAGTTTATTGAATTTTTTTATTATCTTTAATTTTTAAGCGACAATTTTTTGACTATTTTTTATTTTTTTGACAGATTTATCTTAAGCTCTCTTATTTTCTCGGCAGGATTTTGTGACAAAACAATGGAAGTTCCTACTAATATGGCATCTACCCCAGCTTGAATTAACTTTTCTACATGAAAAGGCTCACTTATTCCACTTTCACTTACAACAATTTTAGATTGAGGTATTAGTCTCTTTAATATTAGAGTATTGTTTATATCTATCTTCATTGTTTTAAGATTTCTATTGTTTATTCCAATAATGGGAACATCCAAAGCTAAAGCTTTTTTAAGGTCTACTTCATCATGGATCTCAAATAAAACTTCCAAACCTAAATTTCTTGCTATTTCATATAAATATTTAGCTATTTCTAAGGGGAGTATGGCAGCAATGAGAAGTAAGGCATCTGCCCCTAGAATTTTTGTCTCATATATCTGGTATTCATCAAAAATAAAATCTTTTCTTAATACGGGGATTTGGGGATGTCTTTTTTTTATATCAATTAAATACTGAGGGCTTCCAAAAAAGAAATCTTCCTCTGTAATAACTGAAATAGCATCTACTCCGTTTATAGAATATATATCTGACATATCTGTTACATTGTAATCTTTCAAAATTCCTTTTACCGGAGATGCCCTTTTTATTTCTGCAATTATTTTTATTGATTCCTCTGGAAGTCTTTTAATTGCCTTTGAAAATTTCCTATTAGATAAGCCTTCCTTTGCCTCTTCAATTTGTTTTTTTAGACTCTCTAAGGGATTTCTTTTTTTGTTCTCTTCAACTCTTAACTTTTTTCTCTCTATAATTCTGTTTAAAATGTTCACTATATAACCTTATTCTTAATTTTATAAACAAAAACAAGTATCTCCGCTACTGCCTTATATAACTCAACAGGAATTTCTTCGTATATATCCAGCTTTGATAAAACTTCTATGAGTGCTTCATCTTCCTTTAGAGGAACTCCATGCTGTTTTGCAATTTCTACTATTTTATCAGCAATATAGCCCCTGCCCTTTGCTACAATTTTCGGTGCCTTGTCTTTTTCAGGCTCATACTTCAATGCAATAGCTTTTTTACTTTCTTCCTTCATACTGTTATATTTACCTGTCCTTCTTTTATATCCCAAATTTTTAGAAGCTCTTCAAAATTATTCAAATATTTTACTCCGTTCAGAGACATGCCCCTTTGAATAAATTGTTCTCTTAAAACGCTTTCGTGAGTTTTTATCAAATTAAGAACTTCTTTATCTCCTGAGAAATTTATATAAAAATTTTTATTTATCATCGTTACAATAAAGGAAAGTAAACTACTTTCCTTGAAATTTATATTAATAAAAACAGAATAATACTCTTTTCCTTGTCTTTTTAGAGATTTAAAGGCAAAAGTTCCTCCCTCTATCTTATTCCATAGGATTGGTAAAAAGGTAAAAAAACTATGGTATGTTTTTGATAAAAGCTGGTATCCTTCAATCTGCTGTAAAATCTTCTCTGTTTTTAATATTACCTCTTCCTTTCCTAATTCTTTTGCTTCTTTTAGTATGTTGTTAAGTATGACTTTTAGATCATCCTTTATATTTTCAATTTTAGAGGGCTCATTGAAAATCTGCTTAATTCTTGCTTCATAGGATACACCTGTATTTAAAAGAGTTTGTTTTAGTGTTTCATGGGTAAATTCTTTATTATTTGTAATAATTAAATTTTTTAAAAGGGATATTTGCTCTTTTGAAAAGTTATTACTCTCAAGAATTTGTATTAATTCCTGAATATTTCCCCCAATTCCCTTATTAGAAAAAATTAAATTTATAATTTTTTGCAAAAGGGAAGTTTTTTGTGTTTCAGAGAGACTTTCGGTTGGCAAAGAAAGCATAAGCTGAAGAATATCCCCTTGAGGCTGTTTAGTTTCCTTTAATGAGCTAAGATCATTAGAAAAGAGAGTTTCAATTACTTTGAAAATTTTATCTGAAATTTCACCCTCAGCCTTGATAATAGCTTTTTTAACCTGTTCAGCTTCAGTATTAGATAGAACTCTCAAGGGAATTGTGCCATCCTCAAGAGGTTTTTCTACCTTTACCATTACAGTATCACCCTTATTTAGAGGTAAATCCCTCTGAGGTTGGGCATTTATTATCCTGTTATTTAATTTTACTTGAATTGTACCTGTAGGGAAGATATCCATTATCTCAGCTGTTAAAATCTCTCCAATTACGAGTTTAATAGGGGCTGCCTGTTTTCCTTTAAATATATTAATTACGCCCGATTGGTCAATTAGGGGATGAATCATTTTATCACGTCAACACCCATATAGGGTTTTAAGACTTCAGGGACTTTTACAGAACCATCCTTTTGTTGATAATTTTCAAGAATTGCAACCAGGGTTCTGCCAATTGCAAGCCCTGAACCGTTTAAGGTATGAACAAATTCTGTTCCCCTTTTGTCCCGTCTACGAAATCTTATATTTGCCCTTCTTGCTTGAAAATCTTCAAAATTGGAACAGGAGGAAATCTCTCTGTATCTATTCTGACCTGGAAGCCATACTTCTATATCATAGGTCTTTGCAGAGGCAAATCCTAAATCTCCAGTGCAAAGTGCAATAACTCTGTATGGAAGTCCAAGTTTTTTAAGAACTTCTTCGGCATCTCTTGTAAGAGATTCCAATTCCTCATAAGAGGCTTCCGGTTTAACGAATTTTACAAGCTCTACCTTATTAAACTGATGCTGTCTTATGAGTCCTCTTACATCTTTACCATGAGAACCTGCTTCCTTACGAAAACAAGGAGTATAGGAGGCATAATAAATGGGGAGATCATCTTCTGAGAGAATCTCTTCTCTATGAAGATTTGTAACAGGAACTTCTGCAGTAGGAATAAGAAAAAACTCAGGATCTGCTATCCTAAAGAGATCCTCCTCAAATTTTGGTAGTTGTCCTGTTCCAGTCATTGATGCTTTATTCACTAAAATTGGAGGGAAAACTTCAGTGTAGCCCTTTTCTGTATGAATATCAAGCATAAAGTTTATGAGTGCTCTTTCAAGGCGAGCACCTAATCCACGCATTACAGCAAACCTGCTTCCTGCAATCTTGACTGCCCGTTCAAAATCTATTATTCCAAGGATCTCCCCTATATCCCAATGATTCATGGGAGGAAAATCAAACTTACGTGGTTCACCCCAGCGTCTTACCTCAACATTTTCATTTTCATCTTTTCCAAGAGGTACGGTTTGATGGGGAATATTAGGAAGGAAAAGCATATAGTTTTGAACTTTCTCTTCTATATCCCTAAGTCTGTTTTCTACTAAAGCTAATTCCTCTCCGAGCTTGCGCATTTCAATTATAAGTTTATCTATTGTTTCACTCCTATCCTTTGCTTTTTTAAGGTTTGCAATCTCTTGAGAAACAGAGTTTCTCAATGCCCTTTTTTCTTCAATATCTCTCAAAAGAGCAAGTCTTTCCCTTTCCAAAGAGAGAAACATCTCAAAATCTATCTCATATCCTCTTTTTTCTAAGGATTCCTTTATCTTTTCAGGATTTGCTCTAACAAATTTTATATCGAGCATCTTTTCTCCTATATATCAAGATTTTTAACCTCAAGGGCATGCTTAACAATAAAGTCTTTACGAGGTTCTACATCATCGCCCATAAGTATGGTGAATATTTCATCTGCTCTTTGAGCATCCTCAACAGAAACTTGAAGAAGGGTTCTTTTTTGAGGATCCATTGTAGTTTCCCATAGCTGATCAGGATTCATCTCTCCAAGACCTTTATATCGCTGTATGGTTAACCCTTTCTTTATAGTATCCATTATCTTTGTATAAATCTGCCAAAGGGAACTATTTTTAAAAATCTCATTTTTTATCATTACGGAATACTCTTTTTCATCTATATTTTTACTTAAAAGTGCTTGAATGTTTACAGAAATATCTTTAAGTAAACTAAAATCTCTAAGAGATGTAATCGGACTTCCCTCATTAATGTCTGATGATATCAATTTTTCTATATAAGATGGAGCAAATCCCTTTTTCTCAAAGGTTTCCATGAGCCTTCCATATTCAAAAATTAGTCTTAAAAATTCTTTCTTCTTTTCCATTTCACCTTCAATTGAGACTTCCTCTTCTGCTATGTCCATTAAAAATTTATAAAATTCTTCCTCAGACTGGATGTATCTTTCCCACTTTCCTCTTTTTATTCTATATAGTGGGGGTTGAGCAATATAGAGATATCCCTTTTCAATAAGAGGAAGCATCTGCCTATAAAAAAAGGTGAGCAATAGGGTTCTTATATGCGCTCCATCTACATCTGCATCAGTCATTAAAATCACTTTATGATATCTAATTCCTTCAGGGTCGAAGTTTTCCTTTCCTATCCCTCCTCCAATTGCTGTTATAAGGGTTTTTATTTCTTCAGAAGTAAGCATTTTATCTATCCGGGCTTTTTCCACATTTAATATTTTACCTCTCAAAGGCAGCACAGCTTGACAGCGTCTGTCTCGTGCCTGTTTCGCAGACCCTCCCGCGCTATCTCCCTCAACTATGAATAACTCTGCCTGAGAAGGGTCTTTTTCAGTACAATCAGCCAATTTCCCAGGCAAAGTTGTATCTTCAAGAATACCTTTTCGGCGAGTCAATTCCTTTGCTTTTTTCGCTGCTTCGCGAACACGGGCAGCATCTTTTGCTTTCTCCACTATCCTCTTTGCAGAATTTGGATTTTCTTCAAGCCAACGGCTTAATCCCTCATTTAAAATAGTTTCTACAATTCCTTTAACCTCACTGTTTCCAAGCTTCATCTTCGTTTGTCCTTCAAACTGAGGTTCAGGAATTTTTACACTTATTACAGCAACTATACCTTCTCTTACGTCATCACCAGAAAGAGACTCCTTTCCTTCTTTTAACAGTCCTTTTTCAATGGCGTAACTATTTATGGTTCTTGTGAGCGCTGATTTAAAGCCGACAAGATGTGTACCGCCTTCTCTTGTATTTATATTGTTGACAAAGGTGAGAATCTCTTCAGAATAACTCTCATTATACTGAATTGCTATTTCAACTATTACCCCTTCCTTCTGTCCTGTAACATAAATTGGCTTTTGATTGATTACTTTTTTATTTTTATTTAGATCCTCTACAAAAGAAACAATCCCTCCTTCTGCGATAAACTCTTCAACTGCGCCATCACGCTCATCGACTAGTCTAATCTTTAATCCTTTATTGAGATAGGATAATTCTTTAAATCTATGACAAAGAACCTCCCTTGAAAATTCTATAACTTCAAATATTTCAGGGTCGGGTTTAAAGGTTATTTTGGTTCCTCTTTCCTCTGTCTTACCTATTTCTTCTACAGGGGTAACTGGAATCCCTCTTGAATACCTTTGTCTTACAATTTTACCGTTTCGTTTAACCTCCACTTCCATCCATTCAGAAAGGGCATTTACGACACTTACACCAACTCCGTGAAGTCCTCCAGACACCTTATAGGCTTTTGATTCAAACTTTCCGCCTGCATGCAATTCTGTTAAAACTATCTCAAGGGCTGTTCTACCTTCAGGGTCTTCAGGATGCTTCCCTGTGGGAATACCTCTTCCATTATCAATTACAGTGCAACTACCATCTTTATTTAACTTAACCTCTATTCTGTCACAAAAGCCTGCCAATGCCTCATCAACGCTGTTATCAATAACCTCATATACAAGATGATGAAGCCCTTCAATGCCTGTAGAACCAATATACATAGCAGGACGTTTTCTTACTCCTTCAAGCCCTTTTAAAATTTTTATGTCTTCTGCCTTATAGGTATGCTCTTTGTTCACCATTTTTCACCTTTTTTTAATTAAAGACTATAATCTTAGAGGCATTACAATGCACTCATATTTGAATTGTTCTGAGCCATCAGCATCAGTAATATAAACTGCCCTATCTGGTTCACTCATAGTTATTTTCCCTCTATCAGAACTTATTTCACTGAAGGCCTCCATCAAATACTTAGCATTAAAGCCTATCTGAATTGGGGAAGATTGATAATCAATTGTCAGCTCATCCTTTGCTTCACCAAGCTCAGGGTCAGATGCTGATAAAATTATTAAATCTTCAGAGAAATCCATTTTTACCGCATTTTGATTCTCTCTACTTAACACTGAAACTCTTCTGAGAGAGGAAATCATTAATTTTTTGTCAAAAATAGCTACTTTATCATTATGCTTAGGAATCACAACTTCATAATCAGGATAATTCCCTTCTATCATTCTTGTAAGAAAAACTATTCCGTCTATTTCAAACATTACATGTGTTTTACCAATGTTAAAAATAACAGATTCTGTATCGACCAGAAATTTTTTCAATTCATTCAATGATTTTTTAGATAAAATTACCTTCTTTTCTTCGAGTGCTTCTATTCCATCTAATTTTGCCTTGAATACAGCTAATCTATGCCCATCTGTACCTACTACCCTAAAATCATTGCCATCTTTTATATGAAAAAGTAGACCATTTAGAACATATCTTGCATCTGCCTCTCCAGCTGCATAAATAGTTTTCTCTATAGCAGTTAATAAAAAATCTCTTGATAAATTTAACCTTGTTGAATCACCAATCTTAGGCCATACGGGAAATTCATCGGGATTCAAGGTAGCTAATTTATAGTTAGTTCTTCCACTTTTTATCAATATCCAGTTATCCAATAATTGAATCTCTATTTCCTCCTCTAATTCTTTTACAATCTCATAAAATTTTCTTGCATTTATGCAGGCCTTACCTGAACTTAAAACCTCCATTTCCAAAGGCTGTTTTACGGCAGTTTCTAAGTCTGTAGCCAATATATATCCTCTATCCGTATCGGTTTCCAATAAGAAATGATTTAATACGGGCATAATTCCTTTTTTTTCAACAATATTTTGAATTTTTGAGAGTTTTTGCTGTATTATTTCTTTCTTCAGTCTTATATGCATCTTTGCCTCCTTAAAATTTTATTTATTAACCTGTAATTTTCTTATGATACTATCTATCAGTCTACTTAAATTTTCATCCTTATCTTTTTCTTTATCAATTTGTTTACATGCATAAATTACTGTTGCATGATCTTTACCTCCAAAGGCATTTCCTATTTCTGTAAGTGAAAGATTTGTAAGTTTTTTAGTAATATACATGGCAATTTTTCTCGCATTTGAAATCTCTTTAGTACGTTTTTTTGATCTAATGTCTTGGACCTTAATTCCTAAAGTTTCAGATACTATTTTCTGAACAATATCTATTGTAATAGGCTTATTTTCATCGGGAAGTAAATCTTTTAAAACATGCTGGGCAACTTCGAGATTTATGGGAGTTTTCGTCAGGGAAACATAGGCACAAAGCTTAATTAGAGAGCCCTCTAACTCTCTTACATTTGACTTTACTCGAGAAGCTATAAAATAAGCCACATCTTCGGGTAGAATTATTCCCTCTCTTTCTGCCTTTTTATATAAAATTGCTAATCTTGTCTCTATTTCAGGTGGCTGGATATCTGCTATTAATCCCATTCCAAATCTTGAACGAAGCCTGTCAGTTATATCGGAAATTTCCATTGGAGGTCTATCGCTCGATACTACTATCTGCTTTTGTTTTGTATAAAGGTCATTAAAAGTATGAAAAAATTCCTCTTGGGTCGAGTCTTTACCTGCTATGAATTGAATATCATCTACTAAGAAAACATCAACATTTCGGTATTTTGCTCTAAATTCAGGCATTTTTTCATGTCTTATGGCAGAGACAAATTCTCCAGTGAACTGTTCTGAAGAAATATAGCAAACATTCAACTCAGGGTTTTTATCCAAAATAAAATTACCTATAGCATTTATAAGGTGAGTTTTACCTAAACCAACGCCTCCATAAATAAAAAGAGGATTGTAGGCAAAACCAGGATTTTCCGCAACTCTGAAAGCTGCTGCATGGGCAAACTGGTTTGATGGTCCAACCACAAAGGTATCAAAAGTATATTTAGGGTTCAGATTACCCCTTTTTACAATTTTTCTTTTATCTTCAAGAAAAAACTGCTCCGGCTCTTTCCCAATTATAACATATTTCACATCATATTGAGTACCAATTATTTCTTGAAAGGTATCTCTTATAAGGGAGGGGAAATTGTCTTCTATCCAGTCTTTAAAAAATCTATTTGGAATTTCAATAAAAACTTCAGACTCCTTTATGTTTATAAGCTTAATAGGAGCAAACCATAAATTAAAAGTAGACTCTCCCACTTTTTGCTGTATTATTTCTAAAACTTTTTGCCACATTTTATTTAATTCTTCCATTTTTTCAACAACTTTTAAACATTTGTTAAAAACTTATCTGTTAAAATCTTGTTAAATCAAAAAATCTATATTTTTCAATAAGATTACAATAAATACATTAAAATTAACCATCTCATTATAAACCATAACTAACAAACTGAGCAATAAACTGTTAAAAAGTTGTAAATAACTAAGAAAATTTTTACATTAAAAAATTAAAAGTTACTTTAATTGTAAAATCTGTAAATAAGTAACTCAAAAAATTAACAGTCTAACTCCTTATAAAAAAAACAAATTTTGATAATTTAACAAAAAATACAGCACAAACAATACTTCTAATAAATATTAAAAAACTAAGACAAAGTATTGTATTTTTTTAGATAAGATTCAATAAAAATATCTATATCTCCATCTAAAACTTGTTCTACATTAAAAACTTCTATTTCTATACGATGATCTTTAATCAATCTATAAGGATGTAAAATATAAGACCTAATCTGACTCCCCCAGGCAATATTCTTTTTATTTCCTGCTAAAGCTTTCATCTTTTCTTCTTTTTCTTTTTCCATTAAGGCATAAAGTTTAGACTTCAGTATTTTCATTGCAAGTTCTCTATTCCTATGTTGAGACCTCTCTGTCTGGCAGCTAACTACTATTCCTGTAGGAATGTGAACAATTCTTACAGCTGATGAAACTTTATTAACATGCTGTCCGCCTGCTCCTGATGCTCTAAAAGTATCTACTCTTATATCTTCTTCTTTAATATCAATTTGAATATTATCTTCTATTTCAGGACATATATGAACAGCAGCAAAGGAAGTATGTCTTCTTTTATTAGCATCAAAGGGTGAAACTCTCACAAGTCTATGAACTCCTGCTTCAGATTTAAGATATCCATAAGCATAAAGACCTTCAACAGTAAAAGTAACATCTTTAATCCCAGCTTCTTCTCCTGATTGTAAATCAATAATCTGAACTTTATAACCTTTCTTTTCTGCCCATCTAAGATACATACGCATAAGAATTTCTGCCCAATCTTGACTCTCTGTGCCACCTGCTCCTGGATGAATTGAAACTATGGCATTATTTTTATCATGCTCACCATTTAGAAGAAGTTTAAGTTCGAGCTTCTCAAATTGATTTTTTATTTTATCTAAATCTGTCTCTAAATCCTTTAAAAGAAGATACCCTTCCTCTTCTGATTCTGCAAGTTCAAAAGCTTGTTCAAGATATAAAAAATGATTTGTGATTTCTTCAATAGGTTCTATAATTTCTAAAATTTTATTTTTTTCCTTTTGTATCTCCTTTATTTTTTCTAAATCTTGCCATATCTCTTCTTTTTGTAGTTCTTCTTCTAAAACACGTAATCTATCTTTTAGATTATCTATTTCAAAGACAACCTCTTAGGGAGAATATTTTTTCTCTTAAATCCTTTAAATTTACCTTTAAATCCTCAGATGTAACCATCTTTTACCTCCAATATTTATATTTCCTATTATAAAAATTAATGAAATCACAATGCATATATATGCAAATATGTCACCATATTTAGTATAAAAACTAATCTTATCATTAATTCTTATATTTTCTACTAAGTAAGTCCTCTCAAACAATTTTGTTTTATTTATAATTCTGCCTTTACTATCTATAAAACCTGAAATACCTGAATTAGCAGCTCTTACTAAGGGTTTTCTATTTTCTATTGCTCTGAATACAGCCATTGAAAAATGCTGATAAGGTCCTGATGTATTTCCAAACCATCCATCATTAGTAATATTTACAATAAAATTACCACCCTTTTGATAAAACTTCCTTACCTGTCCAGGGAAAATACTTTCATAGCATATTAAAGTAGCAAATTTTCCAAAAGGAGTAATTGCCATATTATAACCTTCACCTGGCTGGTAATCTCCGATTCCAACTGTCAGTTTATCAATGAAAAATAGAATTTTCCGTAAAGGTACGTATTCACCAAAGGGTACTAAATGTATTTTATCATAATAATAGGCGGTAACTCCATTTGGATCAATTAGTAGGGCACTATTAGTATACTTATCCTTTTGTCTTTCCATTATACTTCCAAAAAGAAGATATATACTTTCTTCCTGAACAAAATTTATAAGTTCTGATGAAAAATGTTTATTTTTTTCAAAAACAAAAGGTAAAGCAGTCTCTGGCCAAACTACAAGATTCGGATTGTATTGTTTACTTTGTAAAGTGAGGTTTTTATAAATATTTAAAATTTCTTCAACTTTTTTATAGTCCCATTTCTCATTTTGAGGTATACTCCCTTGAATTATAGCAACTTTTACAGTATCATTAATTTCATTTTCATTTAATTTTTTAAATCCATAGAGAATTGAAAGAGTAAAAATTAGTAAAACTAAAAGGGTGCTAAAAATTATTGTGTAGTAAGGTAAAAGAGGATAAATAAGTTTATGTCTTCTAAAAATTAAATTATCAAAAAGAAAACAGTTAAAAAGTATAACTAAATAAGAAACTCCGTAAATTCCTGTTATATCAGCAACTTGAGATATTAAAATAAGTTTATATTGACTATATCCTATCAATGCCCAGGGAAAACCTGTTAAAAGATAAGTCCTTAAAACTTCAAGAGAAACCCAGAGAAAAGGGGCATAAAGAGAGGTTGGAAGATTATTTTTAAGTAAATTCTTATAAAGAATTGCAAAAGTGACAGGATAAAGAGCAAGATAAATTGCCAAAAGAATGACAACTGTATAACTAAAAAGTAGCGGGACAGAACCATAAAAATAAAGAGAATGATAAATCCAGTAAATATTACCTAAAAAATATATAAAACCAAATATAAATCCACCTTTTATGACAGTTTTATAATCTTTTGAATTATAGAGGAAGAAAAAAAATGGTAAGAAACTTATCCAAGGGAGTAAAAAAAAATCAAAAGGAGCAAAGCTTAGTATTAATAAAATTGATGATAAAAGGCAAAGGAAATATTTTTTTATGGTATTAAAAATATACTTTGGGGCTTCATTTATAAAATCTGGTAAAAGCATCAGATATTTATGTTATCATAATTGATAATGTTATGGTTACTATCTGTCTGATTCCTGCAAGATATGGTTCTACAAGATTTCCTGGAAAACCTCTTGCTATCCTCAAAAATAAACCAATAATTCAACATGTTTATGAAAGAGCAAAATCCTCTAAATTGATAGACGATGTTTTCATAGCTACTGATGACAATAGAATTTTACATACTGTAGAATCCTTTGGTGGAAAAGCTATAATGACATCCCCTGAACATCCTTCAGGAACAGATAGAATTGCTG
>FQKF010334312.1_pt1 | contig 29567 bp, 20 predicted proteins | sample 1504521 | NCBI WGS metagenome assembly FQKF01 (sample SAMEA4475357, study PRJEB15587) | soil metagenome | biome: Soil; feature: Field | place: India | collected 2015-03-11 | depth 0 m
ACGGAGGTTATTTTTCTCTGTGGTTCTCTGAGTTCTCCGTGGTGAGTTTATATTATCCACCTTACCATACCATCTTTTAGTTTGACTACATTAAAATTTATAAGCAGACCTACTTTGATGTTTGCCAATCACATATATGTCTTTAATTGTGTTTTGTATATTTCAGATTGAGCATCAACTAATTTTATTTCAACCACCACATTGTTTTCAACCAATAAATCAATACTGTAACCAACAATTAATTTTATTTCTTTATATATTAATGGTAAACCGACTTGCTTTTTAACAATTAGTTTTGAATTGCTAAGTTCGTAAAATAAGCATTCTTCATAAACGCTGTCAAGTAATCCTATTCCTAATTGTTTGTGAACATCAATAGCACAGCCAATTATTTTTTCTGTAATTTGATTTATTTCCATGTTTCTTTTATTTTTACCACAAAGAAACACGGTGAAATAAAACCTCCGTGCATCTCCGTGATCCCAGTGGTCAGAAATTTTCAGGTGTTAAAAAACACAAAGGAGAATTCAAAAATTATATGTAACTAATTACCTAATTTATTTTTTTCCCAATCATACTGGAATTAAACTAAATTATTTCGTATAGATTTATTTTGTCCTGAAATCTAAATTAACTCTTTCGAAACATAAATATTCTTTGGTTTCTTCGTATTAAATGGTCAAACCTATAACCCCACATATTTCTAAACAGTTAAAAAAGTAAAAATAAAAATGTACTTTTGTGACAATAAAACCGTTTAATACAAGCAATATTTAAATAAAATGAGCAAAGAGAGATTTATTGATTACATCCGCTCGAAAGAATTCTGGAATCAGATTAAGGTAATGCTGGCTATTTTTTTTGCCATAATATTTTCGTCGAGCATCATTTTGCATTGCTACACACGCCATGGAAGTTATATTGTAGTTCCTGATTTTACCAGGCTTAATTTTCGGCAGGCACTTGAATTGGCCGACGATAATTCGTTGAGAGTAGAAATAATTGATTCGGTCATTAATCTTGATCTGTTACCCGGTACAATCATTGAACAAGATCCAAAAGCAGGAACAAAAGTTAAGAAAAACCGACGTATTTTACTAATTATTAATTCCATTGAACCCAAATATGTTACCATGCCAAACATTATTGGAGTTTCACTCAGGCAAGCTTTACCAGTGCTTGAAGCCGATGGACTGATGGTTGGACGTATTACTTACGCTCCCGATATTGCTACTAACCTGGTTTTAAGTTGCAAGCATAAAGGAAAAGAGATTAAAGCAGGTGCCCAGATAGCAAAAGGCTCTTATATTGACCTGGTGCTTGGCAATGCAGGAAATTTAAAAAATATTCAGGTACCTGATTTAATAGGCCTTAGCCTTCGTGAGGCTCGTAAACGATTAACATTAAACTATTTAAATACTGGTAAAATTATTTACAAAAATGTCTACAATGCCGAAGATTCGCTACGTGCAACAGTGGTAAAACAAAAACCTGAAGCTGGCACAAATACACTGTTAATGGGCTCAAGTGTCGACATTTGGCTTACAAGTAATAACGAAAATTAACAACTGATTCAAGTTACATGATTCCTGGAGCTAAAACCTTTTAAATATGTACTTTTTAAACTTAGTCAAAACTTATATAAACATTCTAAATTTCAAGTTTACAATAACTTTCATGGTAATAATTTTATTTCCATGCATAGTTTTTTCGCAAGAAAGTATAATACCTCTCAGTGAGAATGTTTCACTTTTAAAAACTACTCACTCAAAAAAAAGCGCATTGTTAAAAAGCAGCTTGACCTTACCTTTTTTCGATGACTTTTCGTATGCTTCGACTAACAATATTTATCCTGACCAACAACTCTGGAAAGATAAAAATGTATATGTCAATCATTCTTTCGGATATAATCCGGTTTCAATTGGTGTGGCCACATTCGACATTCTGAATGAAAATGGTCAAATTTATGATATTGCAGGTAATGCCTTAACCTTTGGCGCCGATACACTTACTTCTCAACCAATTAACCTTCTGGGAAGCACAATCGGCGATAGCATTTATCTGAGTTTTTATTACCAGCCAGGCGGTTTTGGCGAATTCCCCGACGATAAGGATTCGCTGATTGTTGAATTTTTTTCTGCCAAAACAAACATATGGCAAAAGGTCTGGGGTGTTCCTGGTAATTCAAAGTTAACCACTTCGCCTCCTTTTCAAATAGCATTCATTAAGCTAAGCAATCCGGCATGGATCGATTCAGCCTTTCAGTTCCGTTTTATCAATAAAGGCTCGTTAAACACAACGAATGTTCCAAAGGGTATGCGAACCAACTCCGATATCTGGAACATCGACTATGTTTATATGAACAAAAACAGAAACTACAAAGACTCAAGTTTCAATGATATTGCCATTTCCGAACCAGTAGGCACTTTTCTTAAAACATATCGTTCTATCCCATGGAAACATTACCAGAACTTTTTTTATAAGGCCATTAACGATGTTTTTTACCTCTCCATTTTTAATCACAGCGAATCATCGGCAAGTGTTGAAGATAAAATAATAGTTACTGATGCTTATTTCAATGTAAGTGATGAACCTATTTCAACAGCCATCGATATTTCGGGACGAAGTTTTTCATCGTTCCAGGAAAACTGTCCAATTCTTAAATCCGACGCCAGCGATTCCGCTTTATTCATGATTAAAGCCAGTATTGTAACCAATAGATACGACCGCAAACAAAATGACACCGTGATATCATATCACGAATTCAAAAATTATTACGCTTACGACGATGGTTCGGCCGAATATGGTTATGGATTAAAGGGAAGTAACATTATTGGTGCAATGGTCGCCTATAAGTTCGATACTTATCAATCCGATACTCTCACTGCTGTAGATATTTATTTCAATCGTTCGTTTGACGATGAAAACATAGCATACTTTAACCTTTACATCTGGAATGAGCAAAATAAACGTCCCGGCGATTCAATTGGGGGCAAAGTTGAATGTAAACCAAATTTTACTTCCACTGCAGGGCAATTTGTCCGGTTTTATCTGCAAGAACCTGTTGTGGTACCAACCACATTTTATGTGGGTTGGCAACAAATTGATGAAACGTTCTTAAACATCGGTTACGACCGAAACTCACCCAACAACGATAAAATATTTTATAACCTTTCAGGCAATCCTCTGGATTGGACTATGTCGAGTTTAAACCAGAAAGGTGCTTTAATGATCCGACCAGTTTATCGCAATTATGTCGAAACCTCTGTAAAAAAACAATTTACAACCAAATGGATGGTATATCCTAATCCAGCTACAAATTATATTAAGCTTACAACAAAACAAACTGAAAAAATTTATCCGTATTATGAAATTCAAATTACTGACCTATCAGGAAAATTATATTTAAGAAAATTCATTAATGCCAACGAAGCTATTGATATTCATTCATTAACCAGTGGTATGTATATAATAAAAGTTAAAACAGCTTCAGGTAACTTATCGGTTTTAAAATTGGTAAAACAATAAAAAATATGCTGTCGGATAATCTTGAAGGTACTGAACTATATGAACATTACCGTTTTACCGTCGATAAGGGACAATCTGCTATAAGAATTGATAAATTTCTGGCATCGAAAATTGAAAATGTATCACGAACAAAAGTACAGTATGCTGCTGAGGCTGGTAATATACTGGTTAACGACAAACCCATAAAACCCAGTTACAAAGTCAAACCCGGCGACGTTATTGCTGTATTATTAACTTTTCCTCCACGCGATACCGAAATTATCCCTGAAAATATTCCTCTAAACATTGTATATGAAGACGATGATCTGGTTGTCATAAACAAAGAAGCAGGGATGGTGGTGCACCCGGCTTATGGTAATTTTACAGGCACTCTGGTAAATGCGTTGTATTGGCGATATAAAGATTTACCGTTATTTAAAAGCGGAGAACTTCGGCCCGGACTAGTTCATCGCATCGACAAAAATACATCTGGTATTCTGGTAGTTGCAAAAAACGAAATTGCATTAAACAAACTGGCTCGTCAGTTCTTCGAGCACACCATTGAACGGCATTACACAGCTTTAATCTGGGGAATCCCTTCTAAAGCAGAAGGAACCATTACAGGGCATATTGGCCGAAGCTTACACGACCGAAAAATTATGGCAGTGTATCCCGATGGTTCATACGGAAAGCACGCCATTACTCATTATAAGATTATTGAACACTTTAATTATGTGAGTTTGGTCGATTGCTGGCTCGAAACAGGTCGAACTCATCAGATACGTGCTCATTTTAAACACATCGGACATCCTTTGTTTAATGATCCGGAATACGGAGGAGATCGAATCCTGAAAGGTACCACATTTAGCAAATACAAACAATTTGTCGAAAATTGTTTTAAAATATTACCCCGTCAGGCACTTCATGCCCGTTCTCTGGCATTCGATCATCCTGCTAATAATCAGCGTATGTGCTTCGAGGCTCCTATTCCTCAAGATATGCAAGAGGTTATTGAACGCTGGCGAAATTATGTTAAACAATACATCACAGAATAATTCTATGATTTCTATTTGCATTCCGGTTTATAACTACGATATCCGACAATTAATAGAAAGCCTGAGTTCCCAACTTTCGACTCTAAATTTGCCTTCAGAAATTGTAGTTATTGACGATTGTTCAAATAACCAATATCGGACTATAAATGCTTCTACAGCATCAAAAGTTAATTACATTCAATTATCAAAAAATATTGGACGTGCATCAATTCGAAACCTACTTTTCCAGAACGCCCAATATGACTTACTTATTTTCCTGGATTGCGACGTAAGCATTCCTTCGCCCGATTTTGTTAAAAACTATTTAGTGTTTTTTTCAAATAATCAACATATTGATGTTATTTGCGGGGGTATTGCCATGCCTTCAAAACCAGCTGATAAATCAAAATATTACAGGTGGCTTTATGGCATCAAACGTGAATGTATTCCAGCCGCAATTCGACAAAAACAACCATATAAATCGTTCATGACTGGTAATTTTGCCATTCGAAGGAAAGTGCTTGAAAATATTAAATTCGATGAACGCCTGAATACTTACGGACATGAAGATACCTTATTTGGATATGCATTGATGAAACAACAAATTTTCATTGCCCATATCGATAACCCTGTAATTCACCTGCAAATAGAAGATACTCCAACTTTTTTAAATAAAACCAATCAGGCCATTCAAAATTTGGTTTATGTGATTCATGAAATTATTCCCGACGACAAACAATTTATTAAACAAGTTCGACTGCTCAACACATTTTTTCAACTTAAAAAATTACATCTCACCCCCGTGGTACACTTATTATCTCTTCTTACCCAACGACCTATCGAAATTTTATTAAAAAAGAACCTCATGCCTTTATATATTTTCGACCTTTATAAATTAGGTAGGTTAATTATTGAGTATAACAAAGCAAAAAAATCACTACTGACCGAACCAAAAAATGAATGAAACAAAATTATCATTAACAAATAAAAACAGGGTGTGTTATTTTATTGATCTTCATTCCAATATTATTATTTGTTTGATGTAGCATATATTTTCCATATTTGCTATTTTTTCGTAAATATATTCGTTTTATACATTAACTACTAAGCCATTTTTATGTTCTTACCATCTCCATATTAATATTAATTTTCAAAATAATAAAATCCATTTTGAACAGATATAAATTTGTATAATTTTGCACATAAAATGCATAACTATTCTAATTATGAGTACAAAAACACGTCGTTTGCTGGCCATTAAAAACATTATTTCTTCAATGAAAATTAGTACTCAAGAAGAACTATTGAGTATACTTAGCGAAAAAGGGTTTTCACTTACCCAGGCAACCCTCTCGCGCGACCTGAAAACGCTCAAAGTTGGCAAAATAGCAGATCCTGAAAAAGGATATGTATATTTTTTACCTGAAGCGAAAGACAAAAATCAGTCTAACTCAATATCTGGATCAAAAGATAATTTTCCAGTAAATGGTTTTATATCATTACGTTTCTCGAATAACCTGGGTGTTATTCGCACCAAATCGGGGTATGCCAGCAGCATAGCCTCACTAATTGATTCACATGCACCATACGAAATATTGGGTACCCTGGCTGGCGATGATACCATTTTAATAATACCCGTTGAAGATGCCACCCCTCAGGATATTAAAAATGCCTTGATTATTATAATGCCTGAATTAGAAGGTAAAATTTAAGTTAATCTACCTTACTTAAAAACACCTCAAATTACAAAAAAAATTAACTTTGCAGTCTTTATGATGATTAAATTCATTTAATTACCCTAAAAATGAATAAAAAAATAGCAATAATCGGCGGTGGAAATATTGGCACTTCCATTGCACTTGGTTTAATAAAATCAGGCACATTTTCCAGCCATGACATAATTATTACCCGTGCGGTTTCAGAACCTCTGAACGATTTAACAGATCGCGGCTTTCAAGCCATGCACGATAACTGTGAAGCGGTAAAACATTCCGATTTTATTCTTTTAGCCGTTCAACCTCGACAGGCTTCAAGTATTCTTAAAAATATCAAAGACGTTATTGAACCAAACCGACATATATTGATTTCAGTGGTATCGGCTCTTCTCATTGAAGAAATTGAAAAAATTATTGAAAAACAACTCCCAATAATTCGCATAATGCCCAACACGGCTATTTCTATATGCGAATCGATGACCTGTTTAACAACCAACGATACTTCATCATCAGCATTTAAAGAAGTGAAATCAATTTTCGATCGACTGGGCAGGACACTTGTCATTGAAGAAAAAATGATGGCAGCAGCCACAGTTTTAAGCTCATGCGGAACAGCATTCATGCTCAGATTCATGAGAGCCGCTGCTCAGGGCGGAATTCAAATCGGATTTCATGCACACGAAGCTCAACTTATTGTTTCACAGGTTGCTAAAGGCGCAGCTGAACTCCTGTTGCAAAATAAACTCCATCCCGAACAAGAAATTGACAAAGTAACTACTCCTATGGGCATAACCATTAAAGGCCTTAACGAAATGGAGCACAACGGATTAAGCAGTGCCGTAATAAAAGGAATTGTGCATTCATTTAACGAAATTGACAAGATTAAATAATCCCCTTACATATAAAAAATGAAACTCTGGGATAAAGGAAAAAAAACAAACGAACTGGTCGAACAATTTACAGTAGGGCTCGACCGAGAAATGGACATTCATCTGGCAAAAGCCGATATTCTGGGCTCACTGGCGCATATAAAAATGCTCGCCTCAATTGGTTTGCTTTCGGAACAAGAACAAAAATTACTATCACAATCACTTATTCAATTATATCACCAGATCGATGAAAAATTCAAAATAGAAGAAAATATAGAAGATATTCATTCTCAGATTGAATGGATGTTGACCAACGAACTGGGAGAAATTGGCAAAAAAATTCACAGTGGTCGTTCAAGAAACGATCAGGTATTGGTCGACTTAAAAATTTATTTTCGCGAACAAATTCGTGAAATTGTTCACCTAAGCAATGATTTATTTAATACACTTCTTAATTTAAGCGAAACCTACAAAGGTGTTTTAATTCCTGGTTATACCCATATGCAGGTTGCTATGCCCTCGTCATTTGGCTTATGGTTTGCAGCCTATGCCGAAAGCTTGACCGATGATGTAATATTGTTACATGCTGCTTATAAAATAACCAATCAAAATCCACTGGGCTCAGCTGCCGGGTATGGTTCTTCGTTTCCGCTTAATCGTACGCTCACTACCCAGCTATTGGGTTTCGACGACTTAAATTATAATGTGGTATATGCACAAATGGGAAGGGGTAAAACTGAAAAAACAATTGCATTTGCCCTATCTTCAATTGGTGCTACACTTTCGAAAATGGCCATGGATATCTGTTTATTCATGAATCAGAATTTTGGCTTTATGTCTTTTCCCGATGAACTCACTACTGGATCGAGTATTATGCCACACAAAAAAAATCCTGATGTATTTGAACTTATACGTGCCAAAGGCAATCGACTTCAAGCTCTACCCAACGATATTAGTTTAATTACCACTAACTTACCGTCGGGCTACCATCGTGATCTACAAATCTTAAAGGAACTATTATTTCCCGCACTCGAAGACACGAAAGCCTGTTTGGCAATGATGAATATGATGATCCAGAAAGCTATTATCAAAACTGATATTATCGAAAATCCCGCTTATGATTATTTATTTTCGGTAGAAGAAGTAAATAAGCTGGTTTTATCAGGAATTCCTTTTCGCGATGCTTACAAAAAAGTGGCTCAACAAATTGAAGAAGGAACATTTAAACCCGATAAAAACATAAACCATACGCATGAAGGCAGTATTGGTAATTTATGCAACGACAACATAAAGGCTAAAATGACCACTCTGCTAAATGCATTCAACTTCGAAAAAGTTGAAAAAGCTATTGAACAGTTACTGAAACAAAAAGACTAAATATTTCTGGAACTTAAAAAGCATGTGATTTAAGAAGTATGGAGGATAGACTTAAATTAAAGAACAAAGAAAAAATTGTAATCAAAGTAGGCACCTCATCGCTTACACTCGATAATGGCCAGATTAATTACGAAAGTTTTGAAAAACTTACAAATACAATTCATCAACTCATAACTTCTGGCAAAAAAGTTTTACTTGTAACATCGGGGGCAATAGCAGTAGGTGCAGGCAAAATGGGCTTAAAAAGCCGTCCCGACAAACTGGCTGAAAAACAAGCATTAGCTGCCATTGGGCAGGCCGAACTGATTAAAATTTATGAATCGTACTTTGCCCGTTTTAATCAGGTTGTAGCTCAGGTGCTTTTAACAAAAGATGGCGTAATTAACCCCATTCGGCGGCAAAATGCCAGGAGTACATTAAATACCTTAATTAACATGCATGTGCTTCCTATTATAAATGAAAACGATACCGTTTCGACCGATGAGATTGAGTTTGGCGATAACGATACACTTTCGGCATATGTCGCTATGGTAGCCGAAGCCGATTTATTAATTATACTTTCCGATATTGATGGACTTTACGACGGCGACCCCAAAAAAGACCCAAATGCCCGCATTATTTCAAAAGTCAATTCAATTGATTTGGTTGAACAGTATGCTGGTGCTACAAATTCGACATTTGCCAGAGGAGGAATGATCACCAAAATTGCTGCCGCTAAACTTTGCAACAAAGCGGGTATCGATATGGTTATTGCCAAAAGCGAAAATCCAGATATCATGCTCGAAATACTTGAAGGTAAAGATATAGGAACACTTTTTGTTGCTCAATCTGAAGATGAATTAGCTAAAGAGAAAAAGCAACCTATTATTTATCGTGACAAATTAGGTTAATTGATTAAATTTAACAAAAATGGCACTTACTGTTGAATTAGCAAAAAAAGCAAAAGATGCATCCATTCAGTTATCGGCATTATCGACCGAGATAAAGAATTATGCTTTAAAAGAAATTGCTAAAACGTTAGAAGCACACACAGCCCAGATTGTTGCGGCTAACCAGAAAGATATTGACCGAAGCAAAAATGAGGGATTAGCAGCACCATTGTTAAAACGATTAGCCTTTGACGAAAAAAAAATAAAAGGTGTAATTGAAGGTATTGAAAGCCTGATTAACCTGCCCGATCCTGTAGGAATTACCTTAACAGCAACCGAACTCGATAATAATCTTGAATTATATAAAGTAACCTGCCCCATAGGATTAATTGGAGTCATTTTTGAATCGCGTCCCGATGCATTAGTACAAATTTCAACACTTTGTTTAAAAAGCGGCAATGCCGTTTTGTTAAAAGGTGGAAGCGAGGCCGCCAACACAAATAAAATACTGACTGAACTAATTACCGAAGCTTCGTTGAAAGCAGGAATCCCCCAGGGCTGGGTTCAACTTTTGGAATCGCGCGCCGACGTGAACGAAATGCTTAAAATGGATGAATATATTGACTTAATTATTCCCCGGGGTTCAAACGAATTTGTACGTTACATCATGGATAATTCAAACATACCAGTTCTAGGCCATGCCGACGGAATATGTCATGTGTATGTCGATGAACAGGCCGACCTTAAAATGGCTGTTGATGTAGCTGTCGATTCAAAAACTCAATATGTGGTAGTTTGCAATGCTGCTGAAACACTTCTGGTTCATCAGAAAATTGCTAGCGAGTTCTTACCCCAACTTAAAGAAAAACTTTCGAAGTTTAATGTCGTTCTAAAAGGCTGTCAACGTACTGCCCAAATTATTGATGTTGAACCCGCCTCCGAAGCAGATTGGGGCACTGAATATCTCGATTACATATGGTCTATCAAAATTGTCGATAGTGTCGACGAGGCTATTGAACATATTAACCGATATGGTTCGGGTCATACCGAATCAATTATTACCTCAAACCCGGCTACAGCTAAAAAATTTATGGATTTATGCGATAGCGGTAATGTATTCTGGAATGCCAGTACCCGATTTAGCGACGGTTTCCGATATGGATTGGGAGCCGAAGTAGGCATAAGTACCAATAAAATCCATGCTCGTGGACCAGTTGGCTTAGAAGGTTTGGTAATTTATAAATGGAAACTCATTGGTAACGGTCATATTGTCGACGACTATGCCAGCGGCAATAAAAAGTTTACCCATAAAAAACTGAACAAGAATTTTCCACTTTAAGCCATAGTTATTTTGAATGCCCAAAGGGAATTCGATTGACAATTGAACGCCCTAATGTAACCACATCGGCATATTCAAGCTCATCGCCAATTGCAATTCCTTTGGCTATAGTGGTAAATGTAATATTATATTTTTCAAACTTCCGATAAATATAGAACGATGTCGTATCGCCTTCGGCAGTTGGGCTCAATGCCATAATGAGTTCCTGAATATTTCCATTCTCAATTCTTTTTTCTAAATTATCAATATTTAAATCCGAAGGCCCTATACCATCAATAGGAGAAATAATACCACCCAAAACATGATATAAACCATTATATTGACCAGTGTTCTCAATCGATATCACATCTTTTACCGACTCCACCACACAAATCACATGTTTCAGGCGCCTATTATCTGAGCATATCGGACAAACCTCAGTATCGGAAATATTATTACAAATTTTACAATATTTGACCTCCTGTATAAGCCTATCTATGGCTCCGGTAAAAATTTTAACTTCTTCTGCAGGCCGACGCAATAAGTGAAGTACCAAACGAAAGGCTGTCTTTCGACCTATACCGGGTAGCTTAGCAAATTGTTCAACGGCTTCTTCGAGCAACTGCGATGGATACGACTGATAACTCATACCATAAAAATTACATCCTACGAAATTACAAAATATTGTAGTTTGTTTTTATTTTTTATTTTTGTTGGCAAACCAAAAAATATGTCACCTTTCACTATATTGCTTATTATTTTAGCTTATCTGGCATTAGTTTACCTGATTGCTTATATTACAGGCAAAAATGCAAATAATGCTACCTTCTTTCTCGGAAATCGAAAATCGCCATGGTATTTAGTTGCATTTGGAATGATTGGGGCATCTATTTCGGGAGTCTCATTTATTTCAGTGCCAGGCTGGGTAGGCACAAGCCAGTTTTCGTACATGCAAATGGTTCTGGGTTATCTGGCAGGATATGCTGTAATAGCTTTTATTCTAATGCCCATGTATTATCGCTTACAATTAACCTCAATATACACATATCTCGAACATCGATTTGGCAGCTATGCATATACAACAGGCGCAAGTTTCTTCCTGCTTTCGCGAACTATTGGTTCCGCATTTCGACTGTTTATATCGGCCAGTGTACTACATTTTGTAATTTTCCAAAAATTAAACATTTCGTTTGAAATAACAACCATTCTCATTGTCTTACTTATATATCTTTATACTTACAAAGGAGGAATTCGAACGGTAGTTTTCACTGACTCACTTCAAACAGCATTTTTATTAATCTCGCTAATCAGCTGCATGATTATCCTAAGTCATAAGCTTGGGCTGAACCTTTCCGAAACCATTACAACAATCCAAAAAAGCGAGTACTCACGTATGTTTTTTTTCGACGACTGGCATAGTAAACAACATTTTATTAAACAGTTTTTAGCTGGTGCATTTATCTGTATTGCCATGACAGGCCTTGATCAGGATTTGATGCAAAAAAATTTAAGCTGCAAAAATTTAAAAGAAGCCCAAAAAAATATGATTTGGTATAGCCTGGCACTGGTACCAGTAAATTTATTATTTCTTTCACTGGGTGCCATGCTTTATATTTTCAGCCTGAAAACTAATCTTGCTATTCCACAATCGGCCGATAATTTATTTCCCTTTATTGCTACTCAGCCTTTTATGCCTACTTTTTTTCTGATTGTCTTTATTTTAGGTCTTGTTTCTGTTACTTATTCCAGTGCCGACTCTGCCCTGACAGCATTAACAACCTCTTTTACTTTCGATATACTTAAAGCAAATAAAAAAGGCGAAAAAGTGCTTGAGAAAACAAGAAAATACACTCACATTGCAATGGCTGCATTTTTGGTTGTTTTAATACTAATATTCAAAATTATTAATAACCAAAGTATTATTAGTGCTTTGTTTGAAGCCGCCGGCTATACATACGGACCACTACTTGGTTTATATGCATTCGGGTTATTTACTAATTATCAGGTTAACGATAAATTGGTGCCCGTGGTTTCCATTACTTCCCCCGTTATTTGCCTCATTGTACATTATATTAACCCTAATCTCTTTGGATTTGAAATGCTTATTATTAACGGCTTATTAACTTTTACTGGATTATTCATTATTCGACAAAAACATAATAAAACTATCTAAAATTCTTTAAAAATAAAGTACTTTTGTATATGCAATTACATAAAATATGTTGAATCATAATATACAACGTTTAAAATACATCATAGCCGATTATTTTTCAGCCCTAATAGCATGGGCACTTTTTTTTATGTTCCGAAAAATTGTTATTGAAGGCATGCCATGGGATGAATTAGACGACCAGGTGTTAAAAAATTACAATTTTTTTATTGGTACCATTTTAATCCCAATTGGCTGGTTATTACTCTACTATTTAAACGGATATTACCAATATATATATAAAAAATCAATCGATCGTGAAATAGTTAAAACCCTCAAGTCGGTTATTATAGGAGTTGTAATACTATTTTTTCTTTTCCTTCTCGACGATAAGGTTAGAAACTACAAAAACTATTATCTTACGGCATCTGTTTTATTTTCCTTGCAATTTTTTATTACTTTATTTCCCCGTTTATTACTCACCCATCAAAAAAACAAAAACATTAATAAAGGAATCCTTCAATTTAATACGCTGATAATTGGATGTGGAAAAAAAGCCGAACATGTTTACTACGAATTAGAGAAAAAGAAACTTATCTATGGAAATTTGTTCATAGGTTATGTAAAAAATATTGATAATTGTAGTGAAAATTTAATAGCTAATTTGCCATTTTTAGGCAACATCAACGAACTGCCTGATATAATTGCAAAACATCGAATCGATGAGATTATTATAGCCATAGAACCCGAGGAACAAAAAGATATATTAAACATAGTGAACTGGTTAGGTTACCCCAATGTAAGTGTTAAAGCCCTGGCTGGTCTGCACCAAGTATTAAAAGGACATGCCAAAATTACTAACATTATGGGCACCCCCTTACTTGAAGTCGAATATGAACTAATGCCTTTCTGGCAACAAGCAGTGAAAAACATAATCGATAAAATAGGGGCATTATTAGCAATCATTTTGCTTTCACCCGCCTTCATTTTTTGCGCCATTGCCATTAAATTAACATCAAAAGGTCCTGTTCTTTTCAAACAAGAAAGAATTGGAAAAAACGGGAAACCTTTTATACTTTATAAGTTTCGAAGTATGTATGTCGATGCCGAAAAAAATGGCCCTAACCTTTCAAAACCAAACGACGACCGTTGTACACCTTTTGGCCGTTTTCTTCGCCGTACTAAACTCGATGAAATTCCCAATTTTTTCAATGTTCTGAAAGGCGACATGTCGCTTGTTGGTCCACGACCCGAACGACAATATTACATTGACCAGATTGTTAAAATATCGCCCGCTTACAAACAACTGCAAAAAATTAAACCAGGCATTACTTCTCTCGGACAGGTACGATACGGATATGCAAGCGATGTAAATCAAATGCTAAAAAGGCTTCGATTTGACTTACTTTATATGCAAAACATGTCGTTATATACCGACTTTTTAATTATTTATTACACCATTAAAATCTTATTTAAAGGACGACATTTTTAGAAAAAAACTCTAATCGGTTTCTTTCTTTGCATATACCGAGGGTAAAACCCCAAATTCTTCTTTAAAATATCGTGCAAAATATTTCGGATTATTAAAACCTACTTTATAGGCAACTTCCGATACGGTCAGCTGGCTGCTTTGTAATAATTGGGCAGCTCGTTTTAACCGAATAATTCGAATAAACTCAATGGGTGTTTTACCAGTTAAAGCCAATAACTTTTTATACAAATGTACCCGACTCATACCAAGCTCCCGACTTAAATCCTCAACTGAAAAATCGGTATTTTCAATATTTTTCTCAACTAATTCAATCGCTTTTTTGACCAATTTTTCATCCTGTGATTCAACTTCAATTTCTGACGGATTAATCTCAAAATGTTTATCTATTATTCTTTTCAACTTTTCACGTTGCTCAATTAGATTTTTAATACGCGATTCCAGAATTTCGTAACTGAAAGGTTTTGTAATATAATCGTCAGCACCTGCTTCAAAGCCACTAATTTTATTTTCCGTATCCGACTGTGCGGTTAACAAAATAATTGGTATATGCGAAGTGCGTTTATCGTTTTTTAATTTTCTACAGATTTCAATACCATCCATTTCAGGTAACAAAATATCACAAACTATTAAGTCGGGCAAAAGTTGAAAAGCTTTTTGTAAACCTTCTTTCCCCTTCGATGCTTCTATTATTTTAAACTTATGCCTCAGGTTATCTTTTAAATAAAATCGTAAATCGTGATTGTCTTCAATTAATAACACGGTAAACCCATGTCGGGATTTACCATCAATTAATTTATTTTCATCTATTGAACTAAAATCTATACTTTCATGAATATTTTCTTCAAATTCTTTTGAAACATAATTTAACTGTTGATTAACCGGGATACTTACGGTAAAGGTACTACCTTTGCCCAGGTCGCTTTCTACTTTAATATTTCCATTATGCAATCGGACAAACTCTTTTACTAATGCCAACCCAATACCACTTCCCTGATTAATAATACTTCCCGTTGTTTCAGTCTGAAAAAACTGATCGAATATTCGTTCTTGTTTATCAGGTTCAATTCCTATCCCGGTATCGGAAACCCTTATCTCAATCATTTGTTGTTCCTCAAAATAATGTAATTCAACAGAAATAGCGCCACCTTCTGGTGTGAATTTAAATGCGTTTGAAAGCAAGTTAAATAGAATTTTATCCATTTTGTCTGTATCGAACTGCATTTCAAGTATACTCACATTTGAATGAAATGTAAAATTTATTCTCTGCATTTCAGCCACATCTGTAAACGAATGAGCAATATCTTTTGTGAATGCAACAATATCGGCATACTGTAAATTAAGTTTAAAAGGTTCGACCTCCATTCGACGAAAATCGAGTAATTGATTCACCAATCGTAATAAACGACTGGCATTTCTTTGCATCACTATTAATTGATTTTTAAGATCTTTATCAGTTATATTTTTTATAATCTTTTCTAAAGGAGCAAGAATTAAAGTTAACGGTGTTCGAAATTCATGGCTTATGTTAGTAAAAAAACGAATCTTCATCATATCAAGCTCGTGCATACGCTGAGCTTCTCGACGTTCATTTTCAATATTAAAACGCATCCGGGCACGATCAAGCAATATTTTCCGTGCCAATAGTAAAACCAGGATGATAAATAAAATGTATAAAACATAAGCTATCCATGTTCTATAAAAAGGCGGTAAAATTTCTATTTCCAAAGTAGCTCCCTGTTCATTCCATATTCCATCATCGTTCGATGCCTTTACCCTAAAAGTATAAACCCCCGGATCAAGGTTAGTATAAGTAACCTTATTCTGCCTATAATCGGGAATCAGCCAATCTTTGTTAAACCCTTCTAACTTATATGCATATTTATTTTTTTCGGGATGGAAATAATTTAGTGCCGCAAATTCTATGGAAAAGACATTTTCAGTATACTTCAAGACTATTTTTTTAGTTTCAACTATCGATTTCTTTAGCAAAACCCGACGATTTATTTTCTCCCCTACCTTTACTGACTTATTAAACAACTGAAAATCTGTAAAAACAATTTTAGGCGAAACATTATTTATTTCTATGGCAGATGGATTAAAAATATTAAAACCATTTGGCCCACCAAATAACAACTCTCCTGTTGATAATTTATATACCGATTTTTCATTAAACTCCTTACCCTGTAACCCATCCGACTTATCGTAATTAAAAAACTTCAGTTGCAAGTTATCTCCTTCTGTTTTCAACACACAAATTTTGGTCAAACCATTAGGTGTCCCCACCCATATGTTGCCTTCATTATCTTCAATTATCGACTGTATAAAATTATCTGATAAACCATCACTTGTATAATAATTGTTAAACTTATCGGTTTTTGTATTAAGAACACCAAGACCTTCACGGGTACCTACCCATATATATCCACGACTATCGGGCAATACACATATGGTATTATTATTACTTAAACTATTTTTATTATTTGAGTTATTGAAGTAGTAACGAAACTTTTTTGTTTTATAATCGAGCACATTTAAACCGTTGGCCGTAGCAATCCATAAATTTTTATGATGATCTTCTGCTATATTAATTATATAATCGGAACTTACCGAGTTTGATGCACCAGCCTTATAATGATAAAATATATTTTTTTTCGAATCAAATAAATCAAGGCCTCCACCCAGTGTACCAATCCAAAAATTGTCATCACTATCTACAAAAATATCCCATACTCTATCGTCTGCTATACTATTGGGATTTTTGGGGTCGTGTCGATAATGAACAAAATTTTTTCCGTCGAACCTATTGAGCCCTCCATAATATGTAGCAATCCACAAATAGTTAGCTTTGTCAATGTATAACTTCAAAATCACATCCGACGATAATGAATTAGGATTGTTGGGATTGTGCTTGTAATTAATAAATCGATTTTGTTTTCGGTCGTAATAAAAAATACCGCCATTATTTGTGCCAATCCATATATTACCTTTTTTATCCTCGGCAAAGCAATTCACATCGTCGAATCCTAAACTGGCAGGATTTGAAGGTTCATGTTTAATATGGCGGAATTTAATTAAATTCCGATGATAGTAGTTCAACCCCTTTTTAAATGTCCCCACCCAGATAATACCAGTATTATCAATATATAATGAAGTTATAGCATTTTGCGACAAACTATACTCATTATCGGGGTTATTTAATACATAAGTAAAAGTACCTGTGGTTTTATCAAACACATTAATTCCGCCATGGTCGGTACCAAACCATAAAATATTTTTTTGTTCTTCAACAATACCGCGAACAATTTTATTGTTAAGGTTATAAATAGTTGCTCCTTGTTTAATTGTCGAAAACTTACGGGTCGAAGTATTATATCTTAAAAGTCCAAAAGGGTTTGTAGTTCCATAAATCCAGAGTTCATTGTCGGAATCAATCATTGCCGAATAAAAATTACTTCCAACATTATTATTTAGTGGACTACGTACTCGTTCTTTTACTTTAAATGTTTGTCCATTAAGACATTCAATTATGCCATTACTATGTACAACCCAATAATCGCCATGAGAATCTTGTACAATAGAAGTTACCGAATTTGTTATTATTGTACTGGTATCATTAGCAATATTGACAATATGTTTCCATTTTTCATTTATTATATCACAAAATACTATTCCCTGATCACTCAAAACAAAAAATAAATTTTTCTTATTATCCGCATATAATAATGAGTAATTATAATTGTTGGCTGGGCTGTTTCTTAAAAATTCAGGAAATACACGAGTAAATGTTTCAGTAGCTGGGCAGTAAATATTTAAACCATTACGCGTACCTACCCAAAGGCGTCCCTTATTATCTTCAACAATTGAAATAATATAATTATCATTTATAGATGTAGTATCGGCCGGTACATGTTTAAATATCTTAAAACTATTGCCATCGTAACGGTTTAAACCTGCCATAGTCCCAATCCATACAAACCCTTTACTATCTTTAAAAATACAGCTTATATGATTTTGCGACAGACCAGTGTTAATATCAAGATGTGAAAAAAATATTTCATTATTCAGGTGGCTGCTGAATAATTTTAATTTATTTGTAGCGCCGTCAACTTCAATTGGTATATTGTTGTTTGAAAAACCACTTAGCTCATTACAAAATACTAAGCATGTAATTATTAGTCTAGTAATAATAAACATAGGCCCATGCAAGTGAAAAAAATTATGAAATGACCACTTTAAGGACTTGCTAATAATATCGAGCCTTTTACCCAGCATGCGTTTAATGATTTAACTCTTGTTGTAAATGGTAAAAATAATCAATTCTGTAAAAATTAGCTATGATACCTTACTCCTTAAATCTTTTTTTAATTGTTATTTTATAGAAATTTTCATATTATTTCTGCATAAGAAGTATTTTTATGCATTTTAAATAACATATTGGTTTACAACATCAAACAATAAATTATAAATGGAAACAAATATTTCATTAGAAGAATATATTGAGAGTCATAGCAGTGACGAATTACCAATTTTAAATAAAATTTTTCGTGAAACAAATATTCGTTTATTGAATCCGAGGATGGTTAGTGGTCATATTACAGGTTTACTATTGGCCATGATAAGTAAAATGATTACTCCTACAAATGTTCTTGAAATTGGTACCTTTACTGGATATTCGGCAATTTGTCTGGCGCAGGGTTTAACCGATCAAGGAAAATTAATAACCATCGAAATTGATGACGAAATAGCTGAAATTGCTCAAGGCTATTTTAATGAAGGCGGTTACTCTGAAAAAATTAAATTACTGATAGGTGATGCTTTAAAAATAATACCGAACTTAAACCAACAATTTGATTTAATTTTTATAGATGGTGAAAAAACAGAATATCCCCTGTATTTAGAAGTATGCCTGCCAAAACTAAAAGAAGGAGGTATTTTACTAGCCGATAATGTTTTATGGTCGGAAAAAGTTCTCGGAAATAAAAAAAACATGGATAAAGCTACGCTAGCAATTAACCTTTTTAATAAAAAAATTAAAGAAGACAAAACACTTGAAAAAGTGCTTTTACCTTTACGCGATGGTTTATTCATTTGTCGCAAAAGTAAAAGCACGTGAAATTTTTTTATTTAGCTTTAGCTAATCGTTTGAAATCTTTAGCCAAAAACCCATCAGGCTCATCCTTTGTAATTTTATGATAATCAAAGTAATAAAACTTTGAATCGGCAGCTCCAATAAGAATTTTATAACAGCGTGCAACCAATCGCGTACCTTCAGGGCCTACTTTATGAAGAAAAACAACATCCGGATTTCTTTCATCAATGGCTTTTGCCACTTCCTCACGGGTAACTATTTTGAACTTATAAGGATAGATTTTTTTAATTTTTGCTTCAGTATTGCAATCAGGAGCCAGTTCATCTTTTATAACATATAATGTCTTGTTTTTGATACTTCTGATACTATCGTTATAAATTTTAAACATATTTGTTTTAATAAGCTTCGGATTTTTATGAATTAGCTCTACATGTTGTTGCATAAATCTTAATATGGTTTGCAACTTATAGTTGTAATGATCTTCATCGACCTCGGCATAAGCAATAGGAACGGGACATAAATCGGGCATATCGCTTACAATTTTCTCATCGCCACCTAAAACTAAACTTAAAAAAATGTATTTTGCTAAACTCTTATCTTTATCAAACCGAACCTGATTCAGCAATATAAAAGAGTATTGTGGATCCATACGTTTTTCTTCAAATTCGCTGTATTTAATAAAATCATATGGGGTAAGTTTCCACTCTTTTTTCATGAATTCTCTGATAACAAAATTATATTCCGAAATAGGATTATCTTCTAGCACAACCAACGTTTTCGTAGTATAAAACCTTTTTACTTCTTCAGCTGTAGGAACATAATCAGGAGCAAACGAACCAAACAAAAATACTACTGCAGTGAATATTATTAATTTCTTAAACATGGCTTAAAAGTTTTAGTTTATCCAAAATTAATATTTTAAAATAAATCTTTAACCTTATTGAATAATTTTTCGTATGAATTTTTGTAAAATAATTTTCTTTTCATTTTCTGTTTATTCATTTATTTTTAATATTTTCGTATTAAAATGTAAAAGAAAAATTATGTCGTTTGTAAGTAAATTATTTCAAATAGCTTCATACGGAAGTAATGACATAAAAGATAAGAATGTTAAGTATAGTTTTGTTATTACAAATATTTTTACTGCATTTGCGACATTATTTCTAATTATCTTCGACCTTTATTCAATTTTAATAGAAAATTATTTTCATGCACTTGTTGTATTTATTACACTATGTCTGTTGCTTGCAAACTTTTTTCTTTTACATAAAACAAAAAATTATAAGGTTTCGAATAGGTTCTTGCTTGGTTTAACTACAGTTGTATATACTTATTTCATGATTTCGGGAGGTGCCGATAGTTATGGATATCTTTGGGTTTTTTCTTATCCAATCATAAGTATGTTCTTATTTGGCACCCGAAAAGGAACCTTGCTGTCATTACTTTTTATGGCAGTAATGGCTATCATAGTTTTTCTTCCATTGCCGTTTATTCAGGTTAATTATTCATTTGCTGTTAGCCTGCGTCTTTTTTCAATATACTTCTTCATTTCAATCTTAACTTTTGCTTACCTTTACCTTACCGAAGAAGTATTTCGATTGGTACAAAGTAATGTAAAAGAAGCACAAACAGAAGTTCGCGAAAAAGATGAGTTTTTGTCAAAACTTTCACATCAAATTCGTACCCCACTTAACAATGTAATGGCATTGGCTGATTACCTTGCTGCAACAAAACTCGATGAAAACCAAAAAGACCTGGTTGATTCATTATTAGCTTCGGCACATAACCTGGTTAATGTAGTAAACAGCATTGTAAAAGTTTCTCTCCCCGATGTTTCTACAAAAACCACCAATGTAAACTTTGAACTATTTTCAACCATACAAAGTGTTATCAAGCTTTTTGAACAACAGTATTCACCCGATGTTCTTGTGATTCGACTTACTGATCAAAATAAGAAAAAGTCAATTCATGTTACAGGCGATCCCATTCGTTTGAAACAAATCTTATTAAACCTAATTGACAATATACTCAAATTCAAAAAGCCCGAAGCCAATCAGCTTGAAATTGCTGTTGAAGTTACAAAAGAAAATCAGCAACAAATAGATTTGCTTTTTAGTCTCAATTTTAATTACGAATTACCTGCCATTAAGTTATCAGAAGAAAAATGGTTATTAGGCGATAAAATGATAGAAACATTAAATATTATTAACAACACATTTGACATTTTGATTGCTAAAAAATTGATTGAAGCTTCGGGAAGCAGAATCTATGCCAGTGCAGTAAATGGCATTACCTCTATTGAGTTTTCGATTAAATATCGTAAAACAGAGGAATTAATAAACAAACCATCGATTGAAAGTATTCCAAAACCAATTGTAACATCAGAAACAAAACGCGTAGCACTGAAAGATGCAAATGTGTTGCTGGTTGAAGATAATTTAATTAACCAAAAAATTGTATTACTAAGTTTAAAACCTCTGGTAAGCAATATTGATGTAGCTAACAATGGTAAGGAGGCATTGGATCTATTTGGCACAAAAAAATATGATATTGTACTAATGGATATACAAATGCCAATTATGGATGGCTTAACAGCAACAAAAAAAATTAGAGAATTAGAGGCCAGTACCAATACCCACGTTCCTATTATTGCTATTACCGCCAATGCCTTATCGGGCGATAGAGAAATTTGTCTTGCTGCTGGAATGAATGAATATATCAGTAAACCATTTCAGATTGAAACATTGATTCAAAAAATGAAAGATTTGCTCGAAGAATCTACAGTAGAATAATAATAACATGTTCTTCTAATCATACAGAAAATATAATGTATAACCCTAAAGGTTAACACTCAGAATTTAGAATTGAGCTTTAATTCCAATTATTAAAATATCATCCACTTGTTCTTGATTTCCTCTCCACACTTCAAATGTTTCTTCAAGTGCCATTTTTTGTTGCTCAAGAGGTAGTTTATGAATGTTTAACAGCAGGTGCCTAAACCTACGATACTTAAATTTTTTACCTTCTGGACCTCCAAACTGATCGGCATATCCATCAGAAAACATATATATCATCTCATTGGCTTTAAGCTGCAATGTGTACGTGTAGAACTTTTCTTCCTCTTCTCCTTTTTCAATACCTATTGAAAAACGATTTCCCTTAATTTCATCAATCTGATTATCATGCACATGATATAATGAATGTTGGGCACCTGCAAATTGCAGTAAATACTTTTCCTTATCAAAAATACAGAATGAAACATCCATGCCATCTTTTAAGCTCACATCGCCTATATCACCAAAAATTGTTTTAAAATCATCGTTTAATTTATCCAGAATTAAACCAGGTTCATCAATATTTAAATTGGTAATATTTCGAAATAATTCTATTCCTAATATTGACATAAAAGCACCTGGTACACCATGTCCAGTACAATCGGCAACTGCAACATATATTTTCTGGTTTTTTTCCTGAATCCAATAAAAGTCGCCACTAACAATATCTTTAGGTTTGTAAAATATGAAGGAATTGGGCAAAATTTTTCGGAAAAACCTTTCCGAGGGCATCATGGCTACCTGAATTCGACGAGCATAATTGATACTATCTGTAATATTTTTGTTTTTAATTGATAATTCTTCCTTCTGCTTTAAAATTTCCTTACTTTGTCTATCGCGTAATTGTAATTCTTTATTTTGTCGAACCAAATTAGTTGTTCTCCATTTTATAAACCAATAAATGCCCGAAAAAATAAGTATAATATATATAATTATAGCTAGTCGTGATTTATAAAAAGGCGTTTCTATCTTCAAATATATATAATTTGGTTCTGCACTCCATATTTGATCACTATTTGATCCTTTAACCATTAAAGTATATAGTCCCGGCTTAAGATTTGAAAATTGAACAAAATTTTTATTTCCTAGATTTATCCATAGTCCCTCCCCTCCCGGTGTTGTAAGTTTATACATATATTTATTATTGGAAGGATAGGTAAAATCAAGAGCAGCAAAATATACGGTAAATAATTTTGTATTAGCAGGTATTTTTATAGTCATACCCTTTTCAAGAGCTACAATCTTTTTAATACCTAAACTTAATATCTCAATGGCAGTAATTTCGGTCGATGGTTGATACAAATCTGGTATTAACGAATCAGAGAAAAAATAATTTAACCCATTTATACCTCCAAATAATAATTGACCTTCGGCTGTAATTGCAGCCGATCCTAAGTTAAACTCATATCCCTGAAGCCCATCGGCCAGGTCGAATGTAGTAAAGGTTTCTGTCGATTTTTCAAAAGAAATAATACCCCTATTAGAGCTTATCCACAATAAGCCATTTCTATCTTCTAAAATAGAATAAATGGTATTATTGGGTAATCCATTATATTCGGTATAAATTATAAAATCGTCTGAAATAGGATTGTACTTACATAGGCCAGCATTGGTACCAATCCATAACTCGTTTGATTTAGTATACAATAACGAATAAATAGAATTACTTGGTAATGTATGTATATTTAATCTAGGATTTGAAAGATACTTTTTATATTCTTTGGTGTCAATCTTATACCGAATTAAACCATCGTCTGTACCTATCCATAAATAGCCAAATTTATCATAGGCAAAACATCTGGCTGATTTTACAGTATAACCCTGTATGTCGGGTAATTGTATATAGGGTTTCCATTTTCCTGTGCTCGGATTATATTGATGAAGTCCATATTCACTCCCCACCCAGATAATTTTCCTATTATCTTGAAAAAAAGCATAAATTCTATTATTATTTAAAAAATCAATATTTCCAGGGAAACGAGATAAATTGCCTGTTATATTATCAAATAAAAACAATCCATTTCCTGTACCAATCCAGAACTTGTTAGTACTATCTTTAAAAATAGCATATATAGGATTAAACAGAAGACTGGCAGGTGAATATTTTTGTTCAAAAAATTCCTTATTCCTATTCTGTTTCAGTTTTATTAGTCCATCGTTTCTGGTACCTATCAGAAACGTCTGATTATCAATGGTATAAATTGAAGTAACATTATAATTTAAATTTTTCTCTTCAGCCGGATAAATACCAAATTTAAAAGGTTTTAAGTCAATTTTTGTTAATCCCTCAAAACTTCCAATCCATAAATTATTTGATTTATCAAGTACTATAGAACTTACACCTGTTAAATTCAATTCATTTTTTTTGTAAACTATTGATTTATACTGAGTAAATTTTTCAGTTTTAGGATTAAAAGAACAAAAGCCTTTCACGGTGGCTATCCATAATATTCCGTTTTTGTCAACATATAAATCATTGATTACGTTATTAATTAAACTATTGCTGTTATTTGGTATGTTATAATAGCGTGTAAACTTCTGTAAAAATGGGTCAAATTTATTCAATCCATTCTCTGTACCAATCCATAAATTTCCCAGACTATCTTCACAAATGGCTTTAATTCTGTTATCACTAATTGAATATGGATCAGAGTTGTTGTGTTCATATCGCTTAAATAGCTCAAGATTTCGATCAAAATAATTTAATCCATCTTTGGTGCCTACCCATAAACGACCTTTTGAATCTTCGAATATATCAAAGAAAAAATCACTTGAAGCATAATTAAACACATTGTTATAATGCTGATAATGAACGAACTTGTTTTCCTTTAAATCAAATTTATCAAGTGTTTCAATAGTTTTAACCCAAATATTTCGATTTTTATCTTGATATACTCGAAAAACATTATTACTGAATAATGAATTTGAATTATAGGGATCATTGTAAAAATTAGAAAAAGTACCTTTCGACCGGTTATACCTACTTAACCCATTGCTGGTTGCTATCCATATATTACCATCGGCATCTTCACAAAGATGTCGTACATAATTATCAGCCAACGAATTGGTATCGGAAGGTATATGTTTAAAAACTAAAAATGTATTACCATCAAACCGATTTAATCCATCAGATGTTGCAATCCATAAATAACCTCTTGAATCGAGAAGTATGTAATTTACTCCCGATTGAGACATCCCATCTTCAATGTTAAAAAAACGAACCTTTGAGCCAAATGATTGCGAATATGCCGTACTATCGATTAAAGTTAAACTCATTATCCAAAATACTTTCAACCATGAATTCAGTAAATGAACCAAATCGAAGGTTAAAAGCCGCTTAATTTTGAAAACAAGTTTAAACTTACTGTTAAGCATATTTGCTACTTCAACAGGTTTTGAGAATTATGCTTGTTATAAATAATTAACGAACAAATGAACTTATGTTTTAAATAAGGTCAGAAGTTCGCAACAATTGCCTCTAAATTTAAGATTATTTTTAATTGAATGAAAAAACTAAATAAAAAATATCTATAAATATTTTTAACTGGTTGGAACTTAAAGAATTTAGAGTATTCAATTTTTTTTAATTTATCTGGAATGTGTCAGGTTTTTATAATGCATATAACTATTAAGAACCTGCGAAACGTACTTTTCTGTTTCACGACCTACACAAAATCCAAATTTTACATCAGGGTCGGTGTAATATTTGGGTAAAGACTTATTTCGTAAAAATTCCTTTACGTCATTCCAGTTTGTCATACTTTTTCCATATTTTTTGGCCAATAGCTGAGCATCGAAGATATGACCTATTCCAATATTATACGCCGCCAGTACAAACTTTATTCGTTCATCCTTATCTTTTACAAGAGGTTCAAATTTTTTATCGAGCCATTTTAAATATTTTACCCCAACAGCAATGTTTGTATTAGGCCTTCGTAACGAAATACTGTCGGCTCCAAATAACATGGCTGTTGTTGGCATTAGTTGCATTAATCCTATGGCACCTCTATGACTCTGGCTCTCGGGATTAAACTTCGATTCTTCATAAATAATGGCAGCAAGTAAACGCCAATCCCAATTAAGTTCCTCACTATATCGGCGTATCAAATCATCGTATGGCGATAATTGACCCGAATTAAGTACAAAATAATCGCTGTTTACAATGTAATTTGCCCATTGATTCTGGTAATATTTATTTTTTAAAATAGCAAGTCGCGAAGTCTGCTTTTCAACCTGAAAAAATTGATTGAGCGTAGTCAATAAACCAACAGCGTTTTTGCGCGTAGCCCATGCATAAGGCTGGCTCATACTTATTTCAACACTAACATTTAATTGAGGAAAATATTTTTTATTGACCTGAGCAATCCACTCATTGGTTATAGTATAATCAATTTCACCCGAAGCAACAAATTGTATTAATTGTTCCTCATTCTCAGGAACTTCAATAATTTCAATATGCTGCCCTGTTTCCAGAGCAATATTACGTAAACGCATGGCATATGCCGAACCTTTTTGTACTACAACTGTTTTTCCATCAAGTTCTAGTATCGAATTAATCTTTTTTAATACATGATCGGAATCTTCGCACTGAACTATAACCTGTTTACCTATAATAATAGGATCAGTAAATGATAAATATTGCTTGTATTTACCCGTTACTGGAATATTCATTGCAACTATATCGCATCTGCCTTCCATTAACATCCGTGTAATTTCATTAATGTCCTCTTTAACAAGAATTTCAAGTTCTAGTCCAGTATATTCTGCAAAATGACGCAACAACTCAAACTGAAAACCCATTGGGGTCCCTTTAAATACAAAATAATCGGTTGTGCTATAGTTAGTAACAGCAATTAACTTACCTCTTTTACGTATAGCATCAATATCTATATTCACCTTAACTGGCAAATAAGTATCAATCTTAAATGTGGTTAGCAACACCCAGATAATTAATGATAAAAACAAAACGATTCTTCGGCTCATATCACGCACACTTTTATTTAACATCTAAAATCCAAATAACGATTGAATGATGACTTAGTTCAATGAAGTAATAATTAAGTAATTACTTTTAGTTATAACAGGCAATAATATGTAAGATGTTTCAAGAAGCATTTAGATTAATTTTTTCTATCGCAAAATTACATCGAATGAATGTTATTACCAAACAATTTTTGATAATCATTTATTATTTATTGGTATAAATATAACCTTTATTTATTAAACATTTAATCATAAAATAACCATCGAATGCCATATGATATTTCGGCAGGAACCATAGGATAATGAGCTGCAGTAAAGTTTCGGGTATATAACCATGCACTGGCATGATGATATTTGACATAAAAACTAACGTTTTTAACTTTAAAAGAAAGATTAAAACTTACAACTGGAAACTCAGAAGTATTAAATACTGAATTGTCAGACAGTGGTGTTAGTGCAAAAACACCCAGAGGAGGCAAATAAGTATCAGGTTTATATGAAGTTACGAATTTTATATCCATTCCTAATCTGGTTGATAGTTTGCCTCCTGTAGAAAATCGAAAAGTATGCCAGAACTCACTCGAATGAAATAAAATTAAAGAAGGAACATGAAAATAATTCTTATCAAACATTTGATAGGTAACTAAATTGTTAAAAACAAATTTCCCAATGCTAAACTGATTCTTTAGTTGATACACCAAAATATGCTGAATTTTTGATGATTGCAGTAAACCTTGAAAATCAAAATAAACAAAATCTTTTAATAATATATAATTTAAAGAAAATAGGGTTTTTAAATTACTTACATATATTAATGTTGATATTTCCTGTTGCTTGATTTTTCTTAAACTATCACCTTTGTTCCAAATATAATTATTTAAAAAAACACTTTGATAGAAAAAAGATGGAGTTTTTAAAGAACTTGAAACTTTTAGTTTAAAATAGTTTGTTGTATCAGACACATTACCAAGCATTGAATTCAAAGTAACACATTGATCACCTATGCCATAACCATATATATAACTATCCCATAAAACACTAATCTTAAATTTTTTTAGGCTATAGTCGGCCATTGAAGTAACCCAGGTTTGTTGGTGATTCTGGTATCGATTATTTTCAATATTATTAAAATAAAGAGTATCCGTATTATTACCATTAAAAGAATGGTAAAAGGCATGTGAAATGGCTACACGTAAATTTGGAAAATATTTTGAAATATTGGGTAAAGCCAGTTGGAACTGATTATATAACCTAATAAGCTTTAGTGAATCAGCTAAAGAACCCGTTTTTGAATAATAATTTTTATAATACAAAGTGTCGGCAAAAGTTGAGAAGTAAGCCTTTTTATCATTCTGAAACATAATTCGATACGTAAAATTACCGGCGCTTAAATTTGAGGAATCAGCAATTGACTTGAATATTTTATTAAATTTTACCTGTTGTATTAACTGGCCTCCCCATTGAACTATTTTCGAATTATTATTTTTTAAATTAACCTCGGTTCCATAAAAGTCATTATTTCTATAATCAATTAATGAATCAGAAACAATTCCACCGTTTTCAGTGAAATCAAATGAATTAAAATAGAATTGGTAAAACCTGAATGTATTGGGTTTCGCATTTTTAAAATAAACCAAAAATGAATGGTCATTTGCATGCTGGAAATCATTTTCAGACTTATTAGAGAAAAGACGATAGGTAATACCAATATTTCCAGTTTTGCTAACTCTTCGAAAGTGTGAGGCTTCTACAAATTCTTCCTTACTTTGCAAACGTCCAAGAAATTTGTAGCTGATACTTGAAAATGGTTTATTGGAGTCATAATAGAACGAAGAATTTTTAGTATTTTGTAACAGAGGATCGAATGAGATAGCTGGGAAAAAATAATCATTATTATTAAACCGTAAGTATAAGTTATTATGAACAAATGGAAATCCACTTCGCGACAGGGAGGTATACGAATCGTAATCGGGCATAAGATAATTTAGATAATGAATATATTTCAAAGAAGTATCAATTTTATTGGTGGAATCAGTAGTAAAATCCGATTGAATATGATAAACTTTGATGAAGAGAGCAGTATCTTTTTTATTTGGGTCAATGGCCCAATTGTAAGGAATGAAACTAAAAAAGAAAATAAATATTAGAAAGAAACGGTAAATGTACATTCGATAGAAGTTAGATACAGCGACAAATATAACATGAAAAAAAATAAAAAAAAATCCCGTGAAGAAATCACGGGATTTTGAAGATTGGCGACGACCTACTCTCCCGCAGGAATTGCAGTACCATCGGCGCTAATGGGCTTAACTTCTCTGTTCGGAATGGGAA
>FQKF010007962.1_pt1 | contig 29566 bp, 26 predicted proteins | sample 1504521 | NCBI WGS metagenome assembly FQKF01 (sample SAMEA4475357, study PRJEB15587) | soil metagenome | biome: Soil; feature: Field | place: India | collected 2015-03-11 | depth 0 m
GCCAGAGCGGTGCTCGCTGTTTGTCGTGAAATTATGACTCCTTATCAGATTGCCCTTCGCTTCTTAGGAATGCTCGCTTGAGCAATAACGGGGTAGTCAGTGTAGTCAGAATACCCATGATAACCAGAATGGAAAATACCTCAATGTCTATCAGTTGGTTTTTGTAGGCAATATTGGCAATGACCAGTTCCATGATGCCTCTGGCATTTAGCCCCAAGCCGATGGTCAGAGACACGCGCTTGCGAAGGCCGGCTATAGTGCCGCCGAAATAACCGCCTAAAATTTTGGACAAATACGACACGGCAATAACCGAAAACAGGAGACCATAGTTGCTGATAGACATGAAATTAAACTCAAGCCCTATGCCGGCAAAAAAGATGGGCGCCAGAAAGCCCATGGCCATGTTACTGGTGGTGGTATCTATGGCGTTCAAATTGTTTTTGCCAATCAGCGACTCACTAATGAGCATAGAGGCAAAAAAAGCGCCTACAATAAAGTGAAGGCCCAGATTCTCCGTAATAGTTGCAAACAACAACACAAACGCAAAGAACAGCGCAAACAGAGGCTCCTGGCCCTTCAGTAAAGACCCCAGTTTATCTAATGACTCCTGAATATAATTGCCCCTATGCAGCAGTTTCTGAATGAGCAAATAGGCAAAACTCAACAGAAAGATAAAGACCACCAGTTTCAGGAGAGAGAGCGACGCGGCGCCAATGACAGCACCGGCAGACATGTCTGTATTTCGGATGTTGAGTAGCACGCCCAGAATGGATAGGGCCAGTACATCGTCAAAGATGGCGACAGAAATGATTTTTTGGCCAACGTCGGAGTTGATCTTCCCTAAGTCCATCAAAATCCGAATACTTACGGGCAGCGCTGTAATGGCCACACATAAGCCGATAAAGGCGGCTGTCATCACATCCTGATCAAAAAAGCGGGCGACGGCAATACCTCCCATGACCGGGATAAAAAAAGCCAGCAGAGAAATGACGATGTTCTTGCCCTTGAGCGATTTTAGGATGTCATCGATGTTGATTTCAAGTCCGGCAATGATTACCAATAAAAAAATCCCTAACTCTGAAATAACCTTGATGTCCTCTGTTCGGTGGATCAGGTTCAATACACTGGGTCCCAGAACAATGCCGGCGACGATTTCTCCGATCATGGCCGGCTGTTTAAATCGCTCGAATACCTCTCCGAGAATCTTCGCCGCTACCAGCAGGATGAGCAGATTGGTGAAGAGGGGAAGTTCAAAGTGCGTGTTGTCCATCCTTCCAATAGGTAGATTTTTTCAGGCTCAGGACGCTCAAGCCCTAACAAATGCAAAGATGTGCCTTTTCTCGGCGACGGGAGGCGCCTCGGCGGAGTAAAGCGGGGCCAAGGCCAGCTTTTGAGGGTGTTTCTTGAGGCCATCCTGCGCTCTTCATTTTGCGTGAGGAGGGCGCGAGGAGCAGCAGTTTTCCGGTACCTTTTTGGCGGCTTCCGGCAGGGCTTGCGCAGGAGATGCTCATCCGTGTGAGGCACCTGGTCAGAGGGCGCAATCGTCTTACCTTCGCCCCCATGAAAAGCCCGATTTTCATCCTTCTCACCGTATGTATTGCATCGCCTGCATACGCTTGGCCTTTTGCAGACACTCTAGTGCTACCGCTTCGCGAGGCGGCATCGCGTGCCCTAACGCATAGCGTCCAGACACGAAAAGCCCGCTGGGAGCGTCGGGCCACCGACCTGCAGCTGGCCGACCAGCGGCGAAACGCGCTGACGCCGAAAATGGACGCCCTGCTCAACGTCGACTACGTGCCGGCGCTGCCGACGACCTTCCTGCCGGCGACACTCTTTGGGGGGCAGGAAGGTACCTACGTGCCGGCAACGCTGGGGCAGCCCTGGCAAGTTTTGGCTTTGGTGCGTCTGGAGCAGCCCTTGTTCGATGAGTCTGCACGGCGCTTGGCACCGGCGGCATCCCAGACAGCAGCACTTCAGAATGTGCTCGTGGAGCAGTCTGAAGAAGAGGTGCTTCTCCAGACGGCCACCCTGTTTTACCAGGCGCTGCAGATGCGGGCGCTGATGCGGGCGTTGGATGCCAGCGTCAGCCAGCTGGAAGTGCTGGAGCGGATGGCGCGGCTTCGGGTGGAGAATGACCAAGCTGTTCGCAGCGATGTGCAACGTGTTCAGGTGGCGTTGGCAGCTCTGCAAGCGCGTCGGCACGAGCTGGAGAGCGGCATCGAGGCACTTCAGCAGGGCATTCAGTTTCTGTGTGGTATTCCCTTAGACCAACCCGTTGCGCTGGTGCAGCCTCATACTGTCCCGCAACAGCTGGCCCTGCCCTCTGCCATAGAGCAGACGGCAACGTATCGGCTGCTGGAAGGGCGCCTTTCGCTGGTACGCCTTCAGGAGCGCAGTTTGCGGGCGAAAACCTGGCCACGGCTGGGTCTGTACGCACAGGCAGGTATCCTATCGCAGCGCCCAGATGTGCGTTTTATGGCCGCGGATGGGCGCTGGTACCCGCTGGGTATTGTGGGCTTGCGCATGGAATGGCCAATGCTGGAGGGCTACAGGCATCGGCACGGCCTTGAGCGGCTCCGCTTAGAGGTGCGGCGCGGCGAAGAGGAGCGCGACGACTATGCCCGCGCGCGCGACCTGGAGCTGCGGCAGGCGCGCGCACAATGGGAAAACGCCCAGCGCACCTTGAGCGCTCGAACGCAGGCACTGACGCTGGCGCGCGAAGCGGTAGTTCAGTTGCAGCTGGCCTATCGGAACGGTATAGCGCCTCTGAGCGAAGTACTGTCAGTACAGACGGCGCTGGCCGAAGCCGAAACCCAATACGAGCAACAGGTGTTTATATGCCGATTGGTAGAAATCAAGTGGCTAAAAGCTGCCGGCTTGCTGCGCACACTGCTGGACTAAACCTATAAAACATGGCAGAAAATCCTGTGAATTTGAACCCACTGACCGCCGAGGAGGAGTATGTCATCGTGTACAAAGGCACAGAACGCCCCTTCAGCGGCGAGTATTGGAACCACAAAGGTCGCGGCCTGTACGTATGTCGTCGCTGCAATGCGCCGCTTTATCGGTCGTCGGACAAGTTCGACAGCGGTTGCGGCTGGCCTTCGTTCGACGACGAAATACCAGGCGCTATTGCCCGCCAGGAAGACTCTTCGCACGGCATGCGGCGCATCGAAATCCTGTGTGCCCATTGCGGTGGTCATCTGGGGCATGTCTTTTACGGTGAGCGCTTTACGCCTAAAAATACGCGCCACTGCGTCAATTCGCTTTCTATCCGTTTTATTCCGGCAGAGCAATTGCCCCCTGATGTGCAGGTATAAGCGGCGTTGGTGTCAGTTGCGGTCGTCGCGAGCGGCCTCTCGGCGCTCGATGTAGTCTTGCCAGATAGCCTTGTAATCGTAGGAGAGGTAAAACTCGCTATCAAAGGCCCCCCAGGCGCCGTTTTCGACGGCCAGGTTGAGGCGCCGCACGCCACTGATGGGTACTTGCAAGACGATGACATGACCGAGGCCCATAGCGAGCGTCCAGGAGACGACTCGGCAGTCTTTGGGCGGGAAGATATCCCAAAAGCCCTGGGCTTCGAGGACGCGTCGTATTTCAGGCAGGTTTTTGTCCTGTTGGTGCTTGAGAATGACCGTAACGACGACGCTGTCTTCAGTGGAAAGCGCTTTAGGCTCGAAAGATGGGCCGGGCGAAGCACCAGGTTTGGCCGGCTGCTGGGCATTCAGCGGGGCCAGGAAGCTGAAGAGGAGAAAGGCCAACAGGCCGACGTGTTTTTTCAGCATAGTAGAATTCCGTTTCAAATCGTGCGAAAAACAGGCAGCAAAGATATGGCTGGCCTTCAGTATAGGTGTTGCGCTATGGGTATTTTTGGCAAAAAGCCGGGATTGAGGCGCATTTTTGCAGGCAAGAACGATGGTCTGGAGCATTTTCCAATGCAAACACTTCGATGTGCACCAGTGTTCGGGTGTGCATCCGGTAGGCACCGATGGGCTGCTACTGGGCGCCTGGGCATCGGTAGAGGGCACTAAGAGTGTATTGGACATCGGCACTGGCACGGGTCTGGTAGCGCTTATGTTGGCCCAACGCGCCGAGGAGGCAGATGTGTGCGCTATTGACGCGAGCGAACAGGCGCGGCAATGCGCGGCTGAAAATTTCTGTCGTTCGCCCTGGGCAGGTCGCCTGCGGGTCGTTGGTCCGGATTTGGCGGGTTATTACCTACAGGCAGCGCAGCACTATGACCTGCTGGTGTGTAACCCACCGTTTTACCAGGAGGAGACGGTTTCACCCGATGCGCTTCGGCGACAGAGTCGGCACGCGCGCTTTCTTCCGGTAACGCTGCTGACCGAGGCAGCCCGGCATTTGCTGGCGCCGGCAGGGCGATTATGCGTCATCCTACCGCCCTCGGCAGGGCAACAGCTGGCCGAAGCGGGCGCCGTGCGCGGCTTGTACGTTACGCACCTGACGGAAGTTTTTAGCCGCCCGCAACGCCCCCCAGAGCGGTGGCTGATGCAACTGGAGCGCAATCCATATCCGTTCGAGCGCGACCGCCTCGATATTTGCGGCCCGGACGGCGCTTATTCCTCCGATTATCAGGCGCTAACGCGCAATTTTTTGCCGGAAGAAATGAAAAGACCTTGAGGTCTGACAGCCGACAAACAACCGCCTGACCGCAGTGCCAAGCGCAATTTCAAATGTTGCCTATTTTTACCGCTAAACAGACGACAATGTTCCGACCCATTCTCGTGGGCGCGCTGGGCTTTTGCGCGCTTTTATTCCAGCCCGCTTCTACTCACGCTCAATCGTATGAAACTCCCGCTGCCGAGCTGCGCGGGGTATGGATCGCCACTGTCGAAAACATAGACTGGCCCTCGGCAGCCGGGCTGCCGCCAGAGCGCCAGCGCATGGAGTTCGACAGCATCCTCGACGTGCTCAAGGCTCTGGGAATGAACGCTGTATTTGTGCAAATCCGTCCGGCAGGTGATGCCTTCTATCCCTCTCCGGCAGCCCCTTGGAGCAAGTACCTCACAGGTCAGCAGGGAAAGGCGCCCGAGCCGTACTACGACCCGCTGGAGTACATGATCAAAGCCGCTCGAAGCCGACGCATGGAGTTCCATGCCTGGCTCAATCCATATCGGGCCACCTTTGACTTAGACACCGCCAGCCTGGCACCTACACACCCCCTGCGTGCCCTGCCCGACGAACGCAAGAGCGAGTGGTTCTTCCGCTACGGCTCGCGTTACTACTTCAACCCAGCCAGCGCGCTGGTACGGCAATATCTGATCAACATCGTCCGCGACATCGTCATCCGATACGACATTGACGGCATCCACTTCGACGATTATTTCTACCCCTACAAAGAAGCCGGGCAGCAACTACAAGACTTTAACGACTTCGCTGCCGACCCGCGCGGCTTCGCCACCATCGAAGATTGGAGACGGGACAACATCAACCGCCTTATCGAAGGCGTTTCCAAAACCATCAAGAGCATCAAACCCTACGTTCGCTTCGGCGTCAGCCCCTTCGGTATCTGGCGCAATGCGACACAAGATCCCATCAATGGCTCGCAAACCCGAGGCCTGTCATCTTATGACGACCTCTATGCCGACCCCATAACCTGGCTTAAAAATGGCTGGATTGATTATGTGGCCCCCCAACTGTATTGGAGCATAGGCTTCCCGCCCGCTGACTACTACACACTCTTAGACTGGTGGAGCAAGCGCACCTATGGGCGTCACCTGTACATCGGCCACGCAGCCTATAAAATTAACAACAATCTGGTGGACACCAACTGGCGCAGACCCGATGAAGTCCTGCGACAGGTTGCCCTCAACCGCACCTACGATGTCGTCAAGGGCAGCATTTATTTTTCGGCCAAACCGCTGCTGCGCAATCCGCTGGGGGTGCAGGATACACTCATGAACGTGCTCTATCCTAATTCGGCCCGGCTTCCTGCCATGCCTTGGCTGGCCCAATCGCCACCCGCTACGCCGCAAATCTGTCGCGTTGGTGGCTCTAAAAAAGGCGTCAAACTAGCCTGGCATGCCTGCGACATTAAAAACCGCGACGAAAACCCATATTACTTCGCTATCTACCGCTTCGACGGCCAGAGCGTGGGCAACTTTCAGGACCCACAAAACCTGCTAACCTACACACCCTACTTCGCCGACAGATGGGTCTTTGAAGACATCTCGGCAGCTTCTGGCGAACACTACACCTACGTAGTCATCGCCTACAACCGCCTGCACTTAGAAAGCTATGCCAGCGACCCCGTAGTCATCTATCGCACTAAAAAAGGCGCCAGGTGGAAAAAACGGCGCTTCCTGGGGATATTTTGAAGTCTGTAACCGCATCACGTACGCTTAAACGCCTCTGATTTTTCCTGAGGTATTCAGTATATGCTCCAATTGACGCGCTATATTAGTTCTTTGTCTTAATCAAAAGTTTTGCGCTTATCCTGCCGGGAGGTGCTAATTCTCCTGTGTATCTTCCACCGCTAAGGCTCTCTTTTGTTTGAGACTACGGCGCCCAACCAATGCTGGGATGGAGCATTGCGAGGAAGGCCAATGTCCAATGGCGTTCACGTATGAGTCGTAGAAGTTTGCTCGGATACGATTGAAAGGACATAAGTTTGCGAGGGAGATGTAGCGCTTGTGCGATCCTTGTATAGCGTTGGGCATGACTTACCTTTGAGCCTTCCATAGAAAAGTCTGTGCGGATCTCTCATGCTCGAATACATCAAGAGACGGCTCATCGCTGTGGCTGACTATTTTCGTTACCGCCGCTCTTATGCCCAGGATGGCGAAGACGTGGTTTTTTTATCTTTTTATGAAGGAATAAAAGGCTACAAGGGTTTCTACGTAGATGTCGGAGCACACCACCCAGTCCGATTTTCCAATACCTTGGCCTTGTACCGCCGTGGCTGGCGCGGTATTAATATAGACCCTACACCGGGGAGCATGCGCCCATTTCGCTGGCTGCGCCCGCGCGACACGAACTTAGAGCTGGCCATTGGCATGCATTCAGGCAAGGCGCGTTTTTTTTGTTTTAATGAACCTGCTCTGAACACCTTCGACGATCGAACCGCAAATATCCACCTTCAGAACCCACGCTATCGTGTGACCAAAACGATCGAAGTTGCTGTGGAGCCGCTTGCCGAAATTTTAAAAAAATATCTTCCAGAGGGCCAAAGAATAGATCTTTTAAGCATTGACGTCGAAGGCTTCGACTTACAGGTACTACAGTCCAACGATTGGTCACTCTATTCGCCTCAATTTATAATGGTAGAGGAGGTCAGTTTTTCAATAGAAAATTATAAGAATGCCCAAACTTACGCTTTTTTAAATGAAAAAGGCTATACCATAGTCGCCGTTATGAAGCGCAGCTTGCTTTTTAGGCGGCTATACTGAACTGTGTTTCCCCTGAAATACCTTTCTTTTATTACAACAAGATGGCTTGCGTAAGGCTAGGTGGCGAAATCTTCTGGCTCTCGTGGAAAGCGTTGTACCACAATGATAGAGAAAACTCACGCCCTTCCCTTCACTACTTTCCGCGTGACGGTCATGCCTCCGAGTTGGCATTTGACGAAGTAAACGCCGGGCGATAGGTTAGGCAATTCGACGCGGTACTGTCCCGGGTTGAGATTGCGATAGGGTAAGAGCGTAGCGATGCGGGTGCCGTTTTCGTTGGTCATTTCGATAGTGGCGGCAGTGGGCTTGTCTAAGGCGAACTCCAAGAATGCCTTTTCTATGTAAGGGTTAGGATAGATTTTCACTTCAATGGTGGTATTGGCGGCGCCAGTGCCGGCGTAGAGCTGTTCTTCTATGCGGCGTATGGGTCGTGCATTCGAGCTGGTGCTGGACTCATTTTCCGAGGGCTGTAGTTGCTCCTGGGTAGTAGGGCTGCAAGCCGATGGCGGGCAGAGCCAGCACACGGCGTTGGCCAGAATTTGCGAGGCTACGGGTTCGTCGTAATAGTACTCAATACCAATATACGCCACTTTACCTGCACCTACGGATTTGTAGCCGATGGTAGAATAGCCGCGCACATTGGCTAAGGAGACATAGGCCTGGTCGGATACGTCCAGTGGATACACGTAGTTGGCCGGGACGAAGTCCTCCGGCGTCTCGCGGAAGATGGGGTGTGTTTTATCGTCTTCGTGTACTCCTACGGCGTTGCAGAAGTAGCCAAAATCGAGGTCGAAGAGGTTGTACTGTTGCAGGATACCAAACTTATCAGTACCGCAAAACACCACAGCACCGCCGCGCATGACGTACTGGCGCAGCACTTTACCGTAGGCGCGAGCCAGCCGCTCGCGGTCGTTGGCTGGGTAAGGGACGACGACCACATGGTGCTGCGCTATCTGGAGGGCTAATTCCTGTGGGGAGCCTTTCCAAAACGTTGTTATCTCCGCACCTGGAATCTGACGCGCCAGAATAACCCGCACTTTTTCGGCGTAAGCGCTGTCGTAAGCGCTGTAATTGAGTAACAGAATCTTCGGAGCAGTTGCTTCCAGCAGGCTTGAGCGAAGCAACGCTTCCTGTTCCCATTCCGCCAGCGCGTCGAGCAGCCAGGGAAATGTTTGGGACGTAGCGGTAGAAGCAACGGGGGCAACTTTTTCTCCGCTTCGAGGGCCGGCGACGACGAAAGCTGTGGGTACCCCTAAAACTAAGGCTAAGCCAGCCAGAGCGGTAGTTCGAAGCATAGATGGGTGTATGTTTTTTTCGATAACGATGCCTTTGGCCTTTAAACGCCAAAGACATGCCGCTTCTTGCAAAGAGAATACCATTTTACAGGCGCAAAGGTAGGTGCATCAGAGAAAAAAAACGCCGCTCACACCTACAAGGGCATGGGCGGCGATCATCCGCTCTTCTGCGGGCGCACAGGCAGTAGCTTATTTCTTCGCCACAATGGTTACATTCAGGTCGAACTCGTCGTAAATCGTCTTGTCGCCGAGGTTGTCGAAGAACGACCCCGAGCCGTAGCGAACGTTGTACTCCGAGCGGTCAATGACCAACTTACCCGTAGCTTTTATCTGGTTGCCGCTTTCCGTAACCATAGCATTGAATCTTACTTCTTTCGTGGTCTCTTTGATGGTCAGACTCCCCGTGATGCGATAGTTGCCTTTTGTGTCGGTCGGGAAGGCTTTCGTGATGACGAAACGGGCAGTCGGATACTTCTGTACGCCGAAAAAGTCGTCGCTCTTTAGGTGGCCGACGAGCTTCTCTGCCGTGCCGCCTTCCAAGTCGCTGCAGGTAATCGAGTTCATGTCTGCCTCAAACGATCCGCCAGTCAGTTTTCCGTCGGTAAACTGCAGCTCGCCATTTTTCAGCTTCACCGTACCAGTATGCTCGCCGGTTACTTTGTAGCCTTTCCATACGATGACGCTGTTTGCAAGGTCTGCCTTGTAGGTTACGGTGTTGAGGGCAGCCATGCCGAGCAGAGCTGCAAAAGGCAGGAGAAAAAGTAGTTTGTTCATGTTTAGTAGAAGCAATTTTAAGTGGTGAATGATTGAATGGCCCTACAACGTCGGTGTTCGGGCAGATGTTTAGCCAACGGGTCTAATTAAGTGTTAAAACATCTATTTTTTTATCAATTCCTGTTTTTCAGAGTTTTATCCTCTGGCTTTTGGCTCAGGAGGTTGTTGTCAGGCAGCGTCGTCTAAGGTGTTGTCGGCGTCGCGGTTAATTTCCTCGATGGGGAGAGAGTGGTTTTGGTGCAATTGGCACCAGGGGCAGTGGCTTTTTTGGCACCCGTTGTCGAATTGGGCGGCCTGGATGTTGGCCCACGTGTCAGTGATGAGTTTTTCCATGAAGATGAGGTTTTGGGTGCTGATTTCGACGCTGATGCGCGGCAGGGTATTGTTGCGGTCGGGTTCGAGCCACTGGATGACGGTTTGGCGCACGGGTTCGGTGAAGAGGCGAGCGTTTTCTACAAGCAGGCGATAGAAGGCCATCTGGCGCCAGTATTCGCCGCCGAGGGGTTGTTCGTCGGAGGGCGGTGTTGTTTTAGAGAGGTCGGGTGTGCCGGTTTTGAAGTCCACGATGCCAATAGCGCTGTTGCTGAGCCATTCGATGCGGTCAATGACGCCGCTGAGGGGGACGCCGTTGAGGTGTACGCGGTCTATTCGGCGTTCGGTAAGGGCGCGCTGGGGCCAATGGGGCAGTTGTTCGTACCAGAGTTTTTGGAGCACCCGGCGTCCGAAGGCGGAGCGTTGTTGGAAATGGGCGGGGGAAAAGAGGTTGCGCCAGCGTTCCATTTCTTCCTGAAACAGGCGCAGCAATGTGGCGGTGGAGGGCGTACGTTGTGTTTTTGATGGAGCAAAAAAACGCTGTAGCGTCCGGTGTATAGCCAGGCCGAAGGCAGCGGCTTCCGAAGTAGCGGCGGGTATCTTCAGCAGGTCTTCGTAGAGAAAAGCTTTCGGACAGCGCAGGTAGCGGTTGAGGGCGGTGATGCTCAGCGACAGGTTGTCCAGCAGGTTTCTCCAGAGGTGGGCCTCTGGTAAGGGCGTTGCTGCTGAGGAACTCTGCCGCAGGAGGGCAACCAAGTTATCGAGTTGTGTATCCGGAGTGACTTCAATGGTTTCTACCGGTAAATGGGTTTCAGCCAGGAAGCGCGATGCAATGAGCGGTTTGCCGTCGCTGGTCATTTGGGCGTAAGAGATGTGCAAGGCGCGTTTGGCGCGTGTCATGGCCACGTAGAACAGGCGTCGGCGGGCTTCTAAGGCGTCGGCTTCGGGGTCGCGTTGCAGGTCGGGGGGGAGAGGGAAGTGGTCGCGGAGGTTGCCGTTTTGCTTTTCCCAGAAATCTTCGACGCAGTCTATGAGGAAGACATGTTCAAACTCCAGCCCTTTGGCGGCGTGGGCGGTGAGGAGTTGCACGGCAGGCCCGGCCTGTACAGAAGTTTGCAAAGGTAGGGGGAGGCGATTTTCGCGCATGCTTTGCAGCAGGCGTAAAAAATGGCGCAAAGGTGTGGCCGCGTGCGCATCGGGTTCGGCGCGCTTTTCTTGTTTTCGCCGGGTTTCGGCAGTGGTGAAGTCGAGGAAGGTTTTCAGAGCCTGGAGGATTGTCCATCTATCGGGCTGATGTGCTGCCCATTGAAGGAGGCCGGTTTGGTTGAAGAGGCGTTCGATGAGCTGGGGGAGCGGCTCGTAGTGAACGGCAGCTATCCAGTGGTCAAGGTGTTCGGCAATATAAATAAAGGCGTTGGGTTGGCGGAGGGACAGGCTCTGGAGGCGTTCGGGCGAGGTTAGCCAGGTGCGCCAAGGGGTAGCGTTTTTTCCCGTGTCTTCGGCGTGCTGAATGGCGACAGCTAAAGTTACGAGGTCGGAGGGGGGGAGGCGCCAGAAGGGGGCATGCAGCAGCCGGAACGGGCGATGTTCGCCGGAATGCGGGCGCTCGGCCTCGTCGGCTAAGTAGTGCAGCAGTTCGCAAAATTGCTCGACGAGGGGCAGTTGTAGGACGTCTATGGGGCGTTTGGCCTGGTACGGAATGTTTCGATTGGCCAGCAGTAGTTGCAGGTTGTCGGCCTGGCGGTGTTGGGCAAAGATGACGGCGATTTCTTGCGGTTCGACGCCCTGTGCGATTAGCGCCTCGATGCGGGCGGTTATATCGGCCAGTTCGGCCATGCGGGTAGGGTAAGAGCGGACGGCAATATGCCCGCTTTCGGTGGTGTTGGCGTACAAGTGTTTGTCAAAAGGCTCGCCACTCACTTGTTTGGCACGCAGGTCGTTGCATTGGATAAGGCTTGCTGCCACGTCGAGGATGTTCTGGGTGGAGCGATAGTTTTGGCGCAGCACCACGGTGGTCAGACCTTCGCGGTAGCGCTGTTGAAAGTCGCTCAAATGCTCCAGGCGCGCGCCCTGAAACTCGTAGATGCTCTGGTCGTCATCGCCCACGATGAGTACATTAGGATTGGGCCAATAAGCCAACAGCTGGTTAAGCAGGTCGTATTGGGCGCCGTTGGTGTCCTGGAATTCGTCCACCAGCATATATAGGTATCGCTCCTGATAGGTGCGCAGGAGGGCCTCGTGTTTTCGGAAGGCGCGTAGCACCCACAGGACCATGTCTTCGAACTCGTAGCGGCGGGCGCGTTCCAGAGCATGCTGATAGTCAGGGTACAGATCGGCAGCGGCTTTGAGGCGCTCCATACGCGCGACGGCTTCTTCAATTTGGGCCGCTTTTGGTGTGCCCTTGCGTCCGGTGGTGGTGTTGCGCTGGTAGGTAAAGTCAGGGTGAGTAGGTAGTTGTTTGATCCATTTGTCGGCACTGCGCCGCACGTGACCGGGCGTCCAGTTTTCGGCTTTCATGCGGGCAAAGAGGTTGCGCAGGCGTTTTTCAGAGACGAAGGGGGCCTTATATCCCTTGCGCAGCAGGTGGTCGGGCGACAGGCGGGCCAGCAGCTGGCGTACGATTTCGATACGCTCCAGTTCGGTGGCAGCTTCCAGTTCAGCAAAGTCGAAGTACTCCGGGTTGTCCTGAATGACGCGGTGGCAAAAGCTGTGGAACGTGGTAACGGATACCCGGTACGCTTCCGGGCCGATCATCTGCAGCAAGCGTGTGCGCAGCGCATTGACGGCAGCGTCGGTGAAGGTCAGGCACAGAATGCTCTGAGGAGAAGTGTCGGTGTTCAGTAGTATCTGCCCTACGCGCGCCGCCATCAGATGCGTTTTGCCGGTGCCGGGGCCGGCTATTACCATGACAGGGCCTTCGATGTGGTCCACGGCTCTGCGCTGCTCCGGGTTAAGCGTCTGGAGCAGGACAACAAAAGCATCGTTGTGTGGGAGTTGAGCCATCGAATGTCTTTCTCAGCGGCGAAGATGGCATTTCGTCAGCATTTTTGCTGGTGCAGGTACGTTGCTAACGGTGCATTTTTAAAAATTGCGACAGCCCTGTATCGTCAATAACGCCTGCCAGCTCGCCCTGACGCGCCACGGCAATCAGTCGGATACCCTGTTGCTGGATGAGGTAATAGACGTGTTCCAGCCTGGCTTCCTGCGACACGACCTGCACCTGTGGGCGCATATACTTTTCTACGGGTGCAGCGTAATCGTGTCGTCGGAGGGCTTCCAGGATGCCGGGCTCTTCCAGCACGCCGACTAAGTGGTCATACAGGTCAAAGACCAGGAAGTGCCGCTCCTGGCCCATCTGTGCGTGGTGAATGGGCGTCTGCATCCAGTCCGTAGAGGTCAGGCGCGTAAAGGATGGGCGCATCAAGTCAGCGGCCTTGTATCGGCGTAGCACGGAGTCGAGCCGTACATTACGGTTTTCGGCGCGCGCCAGTGTGAAGACAAACAGCCCTACTAATGCCAGTGTGAAGCCTCCCTGCCACAGACCTATGGTGATAAACAGCGCTGCAATACCCTGCCCCAGCCACGCCGCTACTTGGGTGGCGCGCACCCGGCTCATACGCGCGGCCAGCATGGCACGAAAGATGCGACCGCCATCCATCGGAAAGGCTGGTATCAGGTTGAAGGCGACTAACGCTACATTGGCCGCTATGAGCGCAGAGAGGTAAAAAAGCCCACCGCTGGCTAAGGGCGCCAGCGCATAGCCCAGTTCATCCGGTTCGCCCTGACCAAACAGCAGATGCTGCTCCATCAACCATTGAAAAATAAACCAGTGTTCATCCGAAAAAAGCAGCCAGGCCAGCAAATACAGCACTAAGGCCAGGACCACATTGACCAACGGCCCGGCAATAGCCACTACAAATTCCTGCATCGGCTTTTCGGGCATATATTCTAAGCGAGCTACGCCGCCAATGGGCGTCAAAATGATGTCCTGCGTCCGAACGCCGTAGTACCGGGCTGCTAGCGCATGGCCGTATTCGTGTAAGAGCACACAGGCAAACAGTGCTAGGAAGAATCCCGTTATCCAAAGGGTGTTCCAAATCCCCAAATCATTGGAATGCCCTAACCAGAAAGCATAGACGAAGATGAACAGAAACGTCCAGTGGATGTGCACCGGAATGCTGAGCCAGGTGAAAATTTTGAGCGAGCCGCGCATATCTGGGAAAATCTCCGGAGGGCGTAAGTCAGGGTTTCTGAGCGATGATAATGTACTGGTAATCGAGACTTTCCTGGTCTACTCGGGTGCTTAGAAATCCCGCCGCCTCCAGCTCACGTACGGCATCGGCAACGGCAACTTTGTATTCGTTAGAAGGGCCTATAGACAAGTTGTTTTTTTTAAAGTCAATAACAAGTAGTTGCGCTTTGGGTTTCATACCGGCCGACAGAAGTTTGAGGTAGGCCACCCGGTCACGCAAATAGCCGTAGGTGTTGATGATGATAACGGCATCTGCCTCTTCGGCAACCAGCATAGGATTGTTGGGCTTGGCTAAGCGCGTCTCGAAGCGGCCCTGGTACGCCTCGGGCAGGCGCACTTTGATACTGTCCATAAAATTGATAAAACGCGGGTCAATATCCACGGCAATGACCCTTTGGGCTACAGGTACGAGGCGAAAGGCAAAATAGCCGGTGCCGGCACCGATGTCGGCCACAGTCTTGCCAGTGAGGTCGCCCAGTAGGGAAATGACCAATCCTGGTTTCTGCCAGATGACACGGTCTTTGCTCTCGTAATCGGAGACTAAGCTTTCAAAGCTGCCTGCATCGGCGGGGAAGGCGGGAGGCTTCAGTGCATCTAAGGTTATCGACGGCTTTTCCTGCGCCATAGGTGGCGTATGGTCGTTGGGCTGAACGGATTGGCCGGTGTTCGACTGACAGGCATTTAACCCGGCAACAAGCAAAAGGAGGAGAAAAACTCTGGGGTGCATGGCGCGAGCTCGTTAGATAGACCTGAGCAACGAGATGTCTTGAGGGTACTCAGGGCGCCCCAAAAGTAGTCAAGGTTGTATAACTGGGCTTCATGGGCTTCGCCTTGTCCTTGAAAGCAAACACCCCCTGAGGCTACCACTCAGCGGACTCAGGCGCAAAAGTCTTCGTTATTTCGTGGTTTTTTACCCTAAAAACGCCTTTTTACAGTAGATAATGTTGCAGGTAAAAGGCGCCAATGCCCGCCAGATAGCCAATGAGTGCATAGAGGCTGATCCGCTTGAGGTACCAGATGAAGTTGATCTTCAACAAGCCCATGGCGGCCACACCTGCTGCTGAACCAATGACCAGCATGCTGCCGCCCGTACCCGCGCAATAAGCCAATAGCGACCAGAAATCGTGGTCGGTAGGGTATTTGTCTAATGGATACATCCCCATGGCTGCAGCTACCAAAGGCACGTTGTCTACGATAGCGGAGAGCACGCCGATAAGCATGTTCAGCGGGTAAATATTGCCCTCAAAAATCCGGTCTAAGCCATCTGCTAGCACTAAAAGGTGCCCTGAGGTTGACAGTGCTCCCACCGCCAGCAGGATGCCCAGGAAGAAGAGTACGCTGGGTGTATCAATGCGGCGCAGTACCGCAGCCACCGACAACTCAGTGCGCACCTCGTCGGGCTTGTCCCGGTGAACGTACTCCGTTACGTACCAGATGAAGCCCAACGACAGCAGGACACCCATGAACGGAGGGTAGTGCGTAACCGCTTTGAACACCGGTACGAAGAGCAAGCCGAGCGTGCCCAAGGCAAAGATCAGGTGCTGCTCGTGCACCGCCCAGGCGTAACCGTTGTGTTCTTCATCGTTCTTATCCGGAGGTTCTACCTGTCCTTTCAAAGTGTACGAAGCAATGATCAATGGCACCACCGAGCAAACGATGGAAGGAGCCAGCACGGCCTTGATGACGTGCAAGGTGGTAATCTGGCCGCCTATCCAGAGCATGATTGTTGTGACGTCGCCAATCGGCGACCATGCGCCGCCGGCATTAGCGGCCAAAACCACGAAACCGCCCGCTAACCACATATCTTCCTGGTTTTTGAGCAACCGCCGAATAAGGGCGCACAGTATAATAGTCGTTGTTAGGTTGTCCAGAATGGCCGAAGCAATGAAAGCAATGATGGAAATAATCCACAACAGGCGTGCCCGGTTGAGCGAGCGAATGCGGTCGGTGATCACGCGAAAGCCTTCATGGCGGTCCACCAGTTCCACAATGGTCATGGCGCCAATGAGGAAGAAAAGAATTTCCGCAATTTCGCCCACATGCTCGAAAAGGCTGTGGTCCAGAAACTTAAAGATGTCGGAGCGTTGCTCTTCAGTTAGGCTCTCGTAGGCCGGCATCTGCTCGATGCCAAAAAGCAGCACTAACCAGCACAGCACACCGGTAAGCAGGGCAGAGGCCGATTTGTCAATCTTGAGCGGATGTTCTAAGGCAATAAAGGTGTAGCCAATGATAAAGACGACTACAATGAGTAAGTCCATGTTTACGAGTGGGCTATGGTGCCCGGATACCCTTGTGCTCCCGGGCGGTTGTGAACGATTAAATGCCTGAGATATATTGCTCCAGGAATTGGATGTGTGCGCTCTGCTCGCGGATGATAGCGTGCACAATGTCGCCAATGCTGAGCAGCCCTACCACTTGGCCGCCCTCCACAACGGGCAGGTGGCGGACACGCTTGTTGTCGAAAAGGCGCATACAGTCTTCGATGCTCATGTCCGGCGTTACCGTGATTACGTTCGATGTCATCACCTCCGACACGCGCGTGCTCTTGGACTCGCGTCCCTGAAGAATGCCTCGACGGGCGTAGTCGCGCTCAGAGAAAATACCCACTAATCGTTCGCCTTCCATGACTAAGACGGCGCCAATATTTTTTTGGGCCATGAGTTGCAGTGCTTCCAGCACTGTGCAGTCGGGGGGGGCCGACCAGATGTCGGCGTTGTTCTTTCCTTCTAAAATTTTCCGTACAGGCAGCATAAGCAGAAAGAGAGCAGCAAGGTGAGCGATAAAACCGTGGGCCAAGATAGGCCAGTCTTTTCATCCCTGGCAAACTTTCGGCACACGTATTTGTTGCGGCAAAGAAAGCCCAAAAATGCGCGCCAAATGTCGTCCGACTTTTCGATTAGATTACCTTTGAGCTAAAATTCTGTCCTCCATGCTTGTCGTCATCGCTTTGGCCGTTGCCGTTGTTTTGCTGGCGTTTTTCCTCTTCAGCCTCCGCATCCTTTTTGTGAAAGGGGGCGAGTTTCGCGGCACGTGTGCTAACAACAACCCTTTTTTGCAAAAGCAGGGCGCTACCTGCGGCGTTTGTGGGCGTACCGCCGGTGAACCCTGCGGCAAAGAGACTATCGCCCAGCCTTAGCGCGCATGCAAAACGGCCAGAAAATCCGCTCGTTTTGCCAATAGGCGACACCCAGCGGGTTTCTTCCAGACTCTTGGCAGCGTCTTCTTACTTTTGTCGTCCGCTTTTGCGTTCTTCTACGACAATGCTCGTTATGAAAAAGGTACTCCTTCCCTTAGCCTCTCTTTTACTGCTTTCCCTTCCCGTTGCGCTTGTGGCCCAGGCGGTGCACGGGGTATGCGGTACCACGATTGAAGATCAGCTGCTCATCGAGCCGCGTTTGATAGCCAATTTAGAGCGTGCTGCCACCGGCGTCCTGGAGCGCGGCAATATCCAGTACGTGCCCATTCATTTCCATTTGGTGGGCGACAACGCGGGCAAAGGACGGGTGCCCGAGTCGCGCGTGCTGGATCAGCTATGCGCCCTAAACGACGCCTTCGCGCCCATGAACATTCGCTTTTACCTGAGGCCCCATCCCACCTTCGGAACCATCTTTAACTACAACATTAACAACGACAATGTTTACAACAACCAGACGGCCTGGTTCACCATGCAATCGCAGCGACACCCCAATGCGATGAATATTTACATCGTCAACAATGCTGCGGTCAATAACAATCAGCAGGGCATCACTTTGGCTTATTACAGCCCGCAACGCGACTGGATTGTCAGCCGCAGAGACCAAATAAGCGGGCAGAAGAGCAACTCTACACTTCCGCACGAAGTTGGCCACTTTTTTAGCCTCAACCATACCTTCTTCGGGTGGGAGAGCCAGCCTTTCGACAACACATTCCCGTCTTGGCCCAACGCTCCGGCCACTTCTCCTGGCGGCATTGCCACCGAGCGCGCCAATGGTACGAACTGCACTACTGCTGCCGACCGCATCTGCGACACACCGCCCGACTACAACTTTGGCTTCGGTGCCACCAGCTGCGCCTACAACGGCGGCGCTCGCGACCCTCTGGGCCAGCCCGTAGCCCCCATGGCCAACAACATGATGGGCTATTTCAACTTCTGCACTGAATACGTATTCACGCCTCAGCAGCAAAGCGCCGTACTGGCCGACCGGGCCTCGAGCCAACGCAACTACCTGAACAACAATTTCACGCCCATTGCCACGGAAATCAACACTCCCGCCGACCTGCTCACGGCACCCGTGGGGGGTGTCAGCGTACCTTTCTTCGACGAGGTACAGGTGGAGTGGAAACCCGTAACGGGTGCCACTTACTATTTGGTCGAGTTCGATATCGTGAGCTCGTTCTCCTCCTCGTTTGCACAGGCCTTCATTACCACTGGTACCTCGCTGACGGTGCGAACCCTCCAGCCTAACCGTACTTACCAGTGGCGTGTGCGTCCGTTCAATGAGTACGTTACGTGCGCGGCTTCCCGTCAGTCCAGCTTTCGCACCTCCGGTACATCGGCCAGCCGCGAGATTGCAGAACTGACACGCTGGCGCCTGATGCCCAACCCGCTCATGGCTGGCGCCCCCTTGCGTCTGTGGGTAGAAACCAACGCCCCATTCCAGACCAACATCCAGGTGCTGGATGCTACTGGCCGCCAAACGTACGCCCGCACCGGGCAGCGCTTCTTGCCCGGCGAACAAACGTTCGAGCTGCCCGCAGAGGCCTTCAACCAGGCGGGCGTGTACATTGTCCTGCTGCACAGTGAAGGCGGACGTTCGGCTCAACGCATTGTGGTAACCCGTTAGGCCCGCGCGAGCGTTTCTGACGTTCTCCGAAAAAACATCCCGCTCTTTCAGATGAGAGGGCACGAGAATGCTTTTTTCATTTTTCTAAAAAATTTCGTTTCTTTGATGGCAGTGTTCCCGATTGCCTGTAAAAAAACCGCCGGAGCGGATGGAATTCTACGCCTGCAACGCATTCTTCAGCAAAAACGCCGCCTATGTTTTTACAGCAAGCCATCATCTACTTAGCCGCAGCGGTCTTGTGTGTGCCCATTACTAAGCGTTTGGGCCTGAGTTCGGTGTTGGGTTATCTGCTGGCGGGCATTCTGATAGGCCCTTTTGGGCTGGGCTTGGTGGGCGAAGAACGCGCCGAGCTGATGCACTTTGCCGAAATGGGCGTCGTGATGATGTTGTTCCTCATCGGGCTGGAGCTAGAGCCGGATCAGTTTTGGGCCATGCGACGCTCCATTCTGGGGCTGGGAGTTGGCCAGATGGGGCTAACCACTCTGTTGCTGGGTGCCCTGTTTTTATACTTGGGCTGGTCGTGGCCGGTGGCCCTGACGGTGGCGCTGGCTTTTTCCATGTCCTCTACGGCTATTGTGCTCCAAACGCTCAAGGAGCGCGGGAATGCGCGCTCGATCATGGGGCAGTCTTCGTTTTCCGTGTTGCTGTTTCAGGACATTGCCGTCATCCCGATATTGGCACTGTTACCACTTTTAACGACAGGAGGCACTGCGGCAGGTGCAGAAGTGCAAAGCCATTCGCAGATTGATGATTTGCCCGGCTGGTTGCAAACCCTGGCCGTAGTAGGCGTGGGGGGCAGCATCTTTTTTCTAGGCCGATATATTTTCATCCCCGTATTGCGAGCGGTGGCCCAAACGCGTCTGCATGAGCTGTTTACGGCAGCTTCCTTGTTGTTGGTGTTGGCCATTTCGTACCTGATGGAAATAGTGGGCTTGAGTCCGGCTCTGGGTGCCTTTCTGGCGGGCGTGGTACTGGCCAATAGCGAGTTTCGGCACGAGTTGGAGAGCGATATTTCGCCGTTCAAAGGCCTGCTCTTGGGCCTGTTTTTTATTGGCGTAGGGGCAGCCCTGAACTTTGATCTGGTGCTGGAGTCGCCCGGCTTCATCTCCATGCTGGTCGTGCTAGTGTTGCTTATTAAAGCCGCCAGCCTTTTCGCCGTTGGGCGCTTTTTCCGCATCGGCAGCGACCAGAACATCCTCTTTTCACTGTGCATGAGTCAGATAGGCGAGTTCGCTTTTGTCCTGGTTAGCTTTGCGCAGCAAATTCATTTGGTACCCGAACAATTGGCCAACCAGCTCATGTCGGTTACGGCCATCAGCATGTTTATCACACCGTTTTTATTACTGGTCAACGACCGCTTTATTGACCCCTATTTTGGGGTTAAGATGAAGCCCGAGCCACGCCCTGGCGATGTCGTCGAAGAGCAGCATCCGGTCATTATTGCCGGCTTTGGGCACTTTGGCAGCACCATAGGCCGTCTGCTGCGCGCCAATAACATCGAAGCAACCATTTTGGATCACGACTCTGACCGGGTAGAACTGCTGCGTAAAATGGGCTTCAAGGTCTATTACGGCGATGCTACGCGTTTGGAGATGCTCGAAGCCGCTGGAGCCGAACAGGCCCGCGTGTTTATTGCCGCGGTGGACTCGCCTGAAGTCAACGCCCGCATCATTGAAACCCTGCGCAAACATTTTCCGCACCTCCGCATCTTCGCGCGCGCCCGCAACCGCATGGATGCCTACGACCTCATCGAGCAAAACGTCGAAAATGTCTATCGCGAAACGCTTTACACCGCTGTCAGCCTCGGCGAAGACGTACTTGTGTCTATGGGTTTCCGCCGATACACAGCCCACCGACGGGCCCAGCGCTTCATCCGCTACGACGAACGCTCGCTGCGCAAACTTGCTGCGGCCCGCCGCGAAGCACGCGACTACGTGCTGACCGTGCGCGAGGAAATCGAACTGCAGGAACGCCTCCTGCAAGACGACCTGATGGCCAACCTGACTACTGACGACCACGCCTGGGACAGCGAACCCATGCGCGCCGAACGGTAACTACCACCGCTCCAACACCATGGTCGTGTGCGGAATGCCATCCTCCAAATACTCCTCTCCCGTCGAGCGGAAGCCAAAGTGCTCGTAAAAGCGCAGCAAATACGTCTGCGCGCTGATCTTCAGCGGTGTCGGCCCAAACAGCCGCTCGCACCATGCCAGGCTGTGTACCATAATGGCGCGCCCCGCCCCCCTATTCCGTACTGAAGGCGCACTGACTACCCGGCCAATGGAGGCATAGCCCTCGTAACTGACCCCCACCGGCAATAGCCGCGTGTAAGCCACTAAGCGCCCGGTCTCATCGCGCCCCAGCACATGCCACGCCTTCAGGTCTTTGCCGTCGGCGTCCAGATAAGGGCAGTTCTGTTCCACGACAAATACCTCCTGGCGCAAAGCCATGACCTCGTATAGCTCATACACCGTCAGAGCCTCAAACGACCGGCAGGTAACTTCAATCTCGCGCATAAACCGGCGGCAAAAATCCGTAAAAACCTGATGTAGCTGTCAGGATGGATCTGGTGTCCTTTAAAAAAACATCCGTGTCTCGTTGGCCTGGCATTCGTTCGTGCATTCGTGGCTTCCCCGACTCAGCGGAATAATGAACTACCTTTGCTCAAAAAAGGGCCATGCAAACGGACGAACTCAAATCGGAGCTCAAGCACCTGCTCACCGAGGGCCTCGACCTGGCCTTGCAGCGCCTGGGCGAAGTATTGGGCGCGGAGTCGCCGCAGTACAACCTGTATGTAGGTCTGCGCGGGCGATACAAGAGCTACCTGACGGAGCGTATTCAGGGCATCCGTTCCAATGCTGAGCTCGATATCCTGTACAACCGAATGATGGCCGACTTCTTGGCGCTCGTGGACGGCCTTGACGTCTCCGATTTTCGGCGCGAAAAAGACCAGGAGGCACTACCGCGGCCCAGACGCGGCCACTTGCTGTACCACATTCCGAACACCATGGCCCTTGAGCGGGAACACGCCTGCCGCGTGCGCATCGCCTACCAGCAGGAAGACCTGCTGCGCGACTGGAAGGAGCGGGCCGGCCAGGTACAGCAAAGCATCCGCGTGGCCGAGGTCATGGCTGTCGAGATGCTCAACGTTCTGGAGAGCAAGCCTTTCTACATTCGCCCCATTTCCGACACCATCCAGTTTCTGGACGAGGCGGACTATACCGAATGGCTGTTTTACGTCCGGCCCTTGCAGGAGGGCGCCTTTCCATTGCTACTCAAAATATCAGTCATCGAAGTGATTGGCGGGCGCGATCTGCGCAAGGATGTCGTCATCGAAGAGCAGGTCGTGGTGTCGAGTGCTGCTGAAGAGGAGACCGAGACCTTCCGATCTGCGGGCCTTGAAGTGGCGCTCCACCTTCAGCCCGAGCCGGACGAGTCCGCTGCTGACGCCCTGAAGCACATCCTCTCCCAAACCTTGCCGACGTACAGCCCGCCACCCCGGCCGCCGGCGCCACCGGCCCCGATACCGGAGCCCGCCACTTCAAGGCCTACTCCTCGGCGCGGGCGCAGCGTACTGCTCCTGCTGCTGGCCTTCATCGCCGGTGCTGTAGGGCTGACATGGAGCCTTACCACCAGCATCCAGCGTGACTATTGGGCGGCAGCCTGGCGCGACACCGAAGACGCCTACACCGCTTATATTGACAAACACAAACACGATCCGGCATTTTTTGCTGCCATTCAGTGCGAAAAGGCCTACTTCCGTCGCATCGAGCTCTCCGATAACCCGCTGTTTGTCCGGAAGTATTTGGAAAAATTCGGGCAATCGCCATTGGCAGCGCCCGAACGCCGGGCGTACGCGCACCAACGCCTCCAGACCCTGGAGCAGGCATGGGTGGAGCGAATACGCACCGCTCCTACCAGCGAAAACGTTCGCGAGTACACGCGCCTGTTTCCGGAAATGAGCCTCCTGCCTGAAGTCGTGGCCATCTTGCAGGCACACCCAGAAATCCTCCTCGAACAGTTAGACATCCTGGAGCAGGCCATCGTGCAGCAGGTACACACCGATAGCCTTTCACCTCAAAGATTGGAATTCCTCCGACGCGCCTGGCCCGAAAACGAGCGCATACAGGAGGCCATTCGCGAACAGTAACGCCCCAATTTGTTTGGCCATCTGAACTACCACCTTACATTTGCCCCGAAACCAGCACTTAACAACGTTTTTTCATGAAAAGAGAAATACACCAATGGGTCAGCCCCCGGCTGAACAAGAACATGGAAATTGCCGTGTATGGCCATTTCGGCTTTGCGCTACTGCTCTTCCCAACTGCCGCGGCGGACTTCCTGGAATACGAGCGCTTCTACCTCATCTCCGTGCTGGAGCCGTATATTGAGGCCGGAAAGATCAAAGTATTTTCCATCAACAGCATCAACTCGGAAGCCTGGCTCAATAACCGCATGCACCCGCGCCACAAAGCTATCCGACACCAACAATATAACGGCTACGTGGAGAACGAGGTCGTGCCGTTCATCCACATGCACACCAGCCCGGATACGCCCATCATCACCAGCGGTGCGTCGCTTGGGGCGCTGCATGCGGCTAATGTGTGCTTCCGCCGCCCAGACCTGTTTTCAGGCACCATTGCCATGTCCGGCTCGTATGACCTAAGCACCTACACCAAAGGCTACTTCGACGAAGACGTCTATTTCAACTCGCCCGTCCATTACCTGCCTAACCTCAACGATGACTACAACTTGCCGCGCCTGCGCCGCATGCAGCACATCCACATTGTAACTGGCTCGGGTGACTACGAAGACCCGGATGCCTCGCGACGCCTATCGGGCATTCTTTCGGCCAAAGGCATCCTCCACGAACTCGACATCTGGGGGCCCGACATGCCCCACGACTGGCCTACCTGGCGCGCCATGCTGCCTTACTATATCGAAACCCGCTTCTAAGCGGTAAAAGACTACCCTTGTGTTGCTGCCAGCTCTTCAAAAGAGCCCGTCTGGCGGTTCTTTCGGACGTTGTTCCAGTAAAAATAGCGCCCGTTCATGGCAATGTAAACACCCGGCGGCAACACCTGCACAAAGGCTAATGCGCTGCCCAAGTTGAAAAAACCGTCCGACGACATGCCAAAGGCGTAAGGGATCATGGCGCCGGTCAGGACAATCGTCTTACCCTCGATGTTGGCTTCGGCCAACGCGCGTGCGGTGTCCACCATGCGGTCAGTGCCGTGTGTAATCAGGATGCGCGTTGCCTCCGTCTTGCGGCAGTTGAAAGTAATGATAGACAGCTCATCGTCGCCAATCTCTAAGCTATCTACCATCATGAGCGTCTTGATGTCCACGGGCACTTCGCAGCGCCCGCGCTCGAGCATCTCCTTAACGTGCGTGTCTTTGAAGTATAACTCGCCCGTCAGGTAATTGTATTCTTTGTCAAACGTGCCGCCGGTAACGAATACCTGTATCTGGGAAGTAGAGGGCATAGGCCTGAGAAGGATGTGAGTGAAATGCAGCGGCAAAGAAACGAGAATTGCCAGGCTCTTTCCGGGAAAGCATTGGGCGCCTTTCCACCGTGGCCGCCCGAGCCATGTCCTACTATATTGAGGCGACATCTGCCTCTGATAGGTATCGTCTCCGCTCAGGGTAAAACACAGGGAATAGTCCTCGGCGAGTCGGAACCTCGCCGGGGCTGAGGTGCAGTTCGTGTGGTGGCGATCTCCGCCAAGAGGTGTTGCCCTGGCTCAGAGAGGAAACGAGATTTACCGGTCGTTATCGATCGCCCGCTTCGGTCTGTAAAACGTTTTTACCTTTGCCGGCGTCATCAACCGCTGTTTCATCATGAGCCGTAACGAAGAATACGTAGAAAACCGCAAACGCGACTGGCTGATTTTCGCTGTGAGTTTGGCAGGGACGCTTGCCCTTTTGGTAATAGCCCCGGAGTGGGTTTGGGTGGGCTTCCCTTTTGTCTTCACCTCGCTGGCGGGTGCTTTGGGGCGCCTGTAATCGGCTGCTCTTTGCGTAGAGGAAGGGTTTCGAGTTGCTTTGTGTGGCTGGAAGCCCTTTTTTATTCCTGAGCTTTCGCCATTTTTCCTACACGGAAAAAAACCAAGTGCATGCGGGTATAATACTTGCGCTCGGTACAGAACAATCAGGACGATAAAACCATTGTAGCGCCATCTGGGGGCACATAACCACGGCCCACCTTTTTTATTGGATGCTCATTTTTCACCCTTTACTTCTCATTTTTAAAAAATTGCTATGTCCAAGAAGCGCTACTTCGACCCGGAGGATTTGAAAAAGTTTGGCCAGATAGGTGAATGGCAGAAGCCCATGGCTGATAAGTTCTTCGCCTGGTATGGCGAAGTGTTCAAGGAGGGCGCCCTTACGGAGCGCGAAAAGGCGCTCATCGCGCTGGCGGTAGCCCACACGGTGCAGTGCCCATACTGCATTGACGCTTACACGACGACGTGCCTGGAGAAGGGTGCTGACGAGGAGCAAATGATGGAGGCCGTACACGTGGCGGCCGCTATTCGCGCTGGCTCTAGTCTGGTGTTTTCTACCCAGATGATGAACCATGCCAAAGAAATGACTATGTGAATAGGGTATAGGGCGCGCCTTTTCGCCTTCTACCCATAGTTACACGTGCAAATAACCCTGTCATGAGCATACACCCGCGCACGCAAACGCTGGCCCGCCGGCATAGTCCGCTTGCCGATACCTTCTTTCAGTTGGAAGTGCTCAACGGAAGGGCTATAACCGATGTCAAAGTGCCGCCCTTTGCTGAAACCATTCGCCAGGCTGGCTATGCCGATGGCATGCTGATGCCCACGCGCATCGAAATTTTTCAGGTGAACGTGGGCAAGCTGTGTAATCAAGCCTGTGCGCACTGTCACGTGGATGCCGGTCCCGACCGCAAGCGCGAAAACATGTCGAAGGAAACTTTTGACCAGTGCTTGGAGGTACTGCGTCGCTACGACATCCCGACGGTGGACATCACCGGTGGCGCCCCGGAGATGAACCCGCACTTCCGCTGGTTTGTCGAAGAATGCCGCGCACTGGGCAAACACGTCATGGACCGTTGTAACCTGACCATCCTTGTGGCGCACGAGCGCTACCGCGACCTGCCGCAGTTCTTCGCTCAGCACCAGGTGGAAATTGTCTCCTCGCTGCCGCACTACAATGCGCGCCGCACCGACAGCCAACGCGGCGATGGTGTGTTCGAGGCCAGTATCGAAGCCCTGCGCCTGCTTAACGAAGTCGGCTACGGTCAGCCCGACAGCGACCTGAAAATCAACCTCGTGTACAACCCGACAGGAACCTTCTTACCCGGAAATCAGGAGGCTCTAGAACGCGAATTCAAGGCCCAGCTGCAGCGGAGGTACGGCGTGGTCTTCAACCACCTGTACGCCATCACGAACATGCCCATCAGCCGCTTCTTAGATTACTTGCTCGAAAGCGGCCAGTATGAGACGTACATGCAAACCCTGCTCGACGCCTTCAATCCGGCTGCTGTGGCGGGCGTCATGTGCCGCAACACCATCTCGGTCAGTTGGGAGGGCTACCTGTACGACTGCGATTTCAACCAGATGCTCGACCTAAAGGTGGATGCCCCCTGCACCCACATCAGCGACTTCGACTTGCAGACGCTGGAGCAGCGTCGAATCGTGCTCAATCAGCACTGCTACGGATGCACGGCCGGCGCCGGTTCGAGCTGCGGAGGTCAGGTGGCCTGAGGTGTGGTGCTATTGCGCTCGACTACGTAGTTTTCCAGCACGAGCACGTCCATGCGCGTGCGCAGGAAGCAGGCAATGGCTTCTTCGGGACGGTTGACAATAGGTTCGTTTTCGTTGAACGACGTGTTGAGCAGCACCGGCACACCCGTTCTACGGGCAAATGCTTCAATGAGGCCATAAAAGCGCGGGTTATCAGACCGGTGCACGGTTTGCAGCCGACCAGTGCCGTCTACGTGCGTAACGGCCGGAATGAGTGTGCGCTTTTCGGGACGTATGACGCACACCTTCTCCATGTACGGCACCCTGTCCGGGTGTTCAAAAAAATCGGCTGCCGCTTCGGCCAGAATGGCCGGGGCAAAGGGACGGAAGCCTTCGCGGCGCTTGATTTTCTCGTTGATGCGCTCGCGGGCATCGGCGCGGCGCGGGTCGGCCAGAATAGAGCGGTTGCCCAGCGCGCGCGGGCCGAATTCGGCCCGGCCCTGATACCAGCCTATCACGTCGCCCCGGGTGAGGCGCTCGGCGATGTACTTAAAAAGCACCTCGTCGGGCAGTTGTGTCCACGTCAGGTGGTGCCGGCGCAGGGCCTCTTCGATTTCAGCAGATGAGGCCCGGTAGCCCGTATATGCCCGGTGCCGGAATGGCGGTCGTGGGTGTTGCTCAATGGCGTGCAGGACGTAGAGTGCTGCACCGATACTGGTGCCTGCATCGTGTCCGGCTGGCGGCAGGTAGAGGTGGCGAAAGGGCGTGTGCTGACGCAGTTTGCCCATAGCCACTGAGTTCTGGGCTACGCCGCCGGCTACGCACAGGGTATCCAAGCCTGTGCGTTGATGCAGGTGGTTAGCGGCATGAAAGATGACCTCTTCTGCCATAGCCTGCACCGAAGCAGCCAGGTCGCAGTGGTATTCGGTGAGGGCCTCTTGCGGCTGCCGCGTCGGCCCAAAGTCGCGAGCGAAAGCGTCGGTGTACAACGGCCCTAGCGTCGGCGACCCCTCCCAAGACATTTCCACACCCTCCCAAAAATGCCTAAAGTAGAGCGGGTTCAGCGCAAACGTTCCGTCGGGCCTTAGCCGAATGACCGTGCGCATTTTTTCCAAAAACATCGGTTTGCCGTAAGGTGCCAGCCCCATGACCTTGTACTCGTCGCCGTAGTGCGGGAAGCCGAGTATTTGGGTGAATGCCGTGTAGAAAAAGCCCAGCGAATGCGGGTACAGGACGCTTTGCAAGGGTCGGATGGCATTTCCGGTGCCCACGGCCATCAGGCAGGAGGTAAAGTCGCCCATACCATCAATGGAGAGCAGGGCGGCTTTTTCAAACGGAGAGGCCCAAAAGGCGGAGGCTAAGTGGCTGCGGTGGTGCTCTATCCAGCGCATGCGGACGGCCCACTGTGCAGGTATGAAGCCGAAATGCCGGGCTAATTGCGCCTTAATCCCGAATACACTTTGCGCATTGGCCGCGCGGTGGGCCAGCTGGCGCGTCCAGAGCTGGCGGCGCAGCACATAGGCGATTTTATGCTCCAGCCGGGCGAAAGGATTGCGCGAGACGGCTACTGTACGCACCTGTTCGAGTTCAATGCCGGCTTCCTGAAGGCAGAAACGAATGGCTTCGGTAGGCAACCCTGCCCAGTGCTTGATGCGGCGAAAGCGCTCCTCTTCCGAGGCAACGAGTAACTCATTACCGCGGAAGAGTGCCGCTGCTGCGTCGGCGTGGTAGGCATTGAGGCCCAGTGTGTAGTCAGGAGCGGTAGCGTTGCTCATAGATTTTAGCGTCAATCAGAAAGCGGAACCAAAAGCCCTGTAGGACGTGAAAAATCAGCCCTTGTGGCCCGTCGAGAAAGCCGAGCCTAAAAAAATAACGGACGAAAAAGTATAGGAACGGGCGTACGAAGAGTGGCAGCCGTTCATAGCGGCGTTTCCAATAGCGTCGGCGTTGTTGGGGTGTGCCCCACAGATTGGATTCAACCAGTCCTTCGGCGTTTGTTGGCGCGCTGGTGAGTTGCTCTTCGGCCTCTAACGAGGCCCAAGTGTTGTGGCGTTCGATGAAGCGGTGGAGCGACTCGGTAACGATGTCCTCGATGTCACCTTGGAGCCGGAGGACTCTGCCCTCCACGCGGAAGTGCTGGTCGTAGCGGCGCGGTTCGCAATGGCCTTTGCCGCGGCGGAAGAGCACGGCGTGATAGACCGGATAGTGGCCACCGTGGCGTATCCAACGTCCCAGAAAGATGGTGCGCCGGCTGACGAGGAAGCCGTTAATGTTGCCGGGAATGGTTTGCTCGAAGGTACGCCGCAGCGATTGTCGCAGGTCGTCGGTCAGGCGGTGGTCGGCGTCTAAGTGGAGCACCCATTCGTGTTGCAGCGGCAAGTGTTGCAAAGCCCAATTGCGCTGCTGGCTGTAGTTTTCAAACGGGTGATAGACGACGTGAGCGCCCAGCTGCCGAGCGATGGCGGCGGTGGCGTCAGTAGAGCCGGAGTCCACCACAAACATTTCGGCGACAACATCCTGGAGCGAGCGCAGGCAGTCGGCAATGTGGCGCTCTTCGTTGAAGGCAAGCACGATGGCGCTGATGGGCAAGGGCGACGCGGACATGTTCGGGCGGGCGACGGTTTTTGCCAGCAAAGGTCGGGGCAGCCGCCGGTGCGGGCAAATGAACTTTAAGCGGGACGCACGCGTCGTCTCTCCTCTTTGCCGAGCTTGCCTATCGGCCTTGGCGGGCTATTGCTGGTATTTAAGGAGTGCTGCGCGGAGCTTATATTCATTAGCCCCCTTGAGCCTTGTCAGATGAACGGCTATTCTATTTTCAAAAACTCCTTAGAAGCCCGCTCCGGGTGGAGTGCAGCGGCTTCTTTGTTTTCGCCTACAACGTAGTAGTGTACGACCTCTGCGCGAGGCAACCGGGCACTGAAAATACCGTCGCCTGCGGCGGCATCGCCGTTTTCACCGGCGTCGCTCAGGGGGGTTAATCGGAAGG
>FQKF010065602.1_pt1 | contig 29526 bp, 30 predicted proteins | sample 1504521 | NCBI WGS metagenome assembly FQKF01 (sample SAMEA4475357, study PRJEB15587) | soil metagenome | biome: Soil; feature: Field | place: India | collected 2015-03-11 | depth 0 m
CAATGACGGGCTTTTGTGTCATTGCGAGGAGCATTTGCGACGAAGCAATCCCCTTAAAAAACCACCTTTTTGGACAGCCCCTTTGCAAAAAGTCTCGTATGATTTTTTCAGTAGTTCCAATCACAAGTCAACGGCAAAAAACAATTTTGTTCGAATGTATACTTTACTTTTTCCTACTTTCTTTCACTTCTTCACAAAATTTTAGACATTACCATGATATTAAAAATTGTTTCAAGATTATAACTTTTTAAAGTTTTGACAATATTTTTTTTAATTCAATTAAGATAACTTTTATTTTCTAACTTCTAGTTTATTATAAAAAAATTAAAAAAGAAAATCAACTTAAGGTAAAAAGTTCTATACATTTAAACCCATCTTAATGCTTCAGTTATAGACATTTTTGAAGCTTTATATGAAGGAGAAATAGATGCTATAACCGCAATAAGTGTAAAAAGAACAACGCAAATAATAACTGAGATTAAATCGGGTTTAAAAAAAACTCGAGTTATCTCACCCCTTACTACAACTGGCAAACCTCCTATTAACTCAGTGAGAAAGATAAATGAGTATGTTATACCCAGACCAAGAAGACTACCTAAAACCCCTATTAACCCACTTTCTACAATGAAAATTATAGCAACCTGTATTTTTGTTGTACCTACAGCACGTATTGTTCCAATTTCTCTTATTCTATCGTAAATATTCATATTTACAGTGTTTGAAATTGTGAAGGTTACCAGAAAAAGTACTATCAAAATAATTATTATAAACAAGGCATCATATATCATTTTAACACTTTTATAGAAATCCGCAAGTTCTTCCCAGCTTCTATATTCAAGATTATATTTAGCACATATATTTTCAATGTCATAAGTTATATTTTTTGTGTCAGAGGTATTTTTAAGAATGACTATTATTTTTTGAACACTTTTTCCTGTGTTTAAAATGTTTTGTATATATTTAAGGTTTACATTTACAATAATATTATCCACTTCATTATAGCCAGTTCTTGAAATACCAGTAACAACGAAATCTCCCGCATTAATTCCTCCGCCTTTCATATTACACATTAATGTCAAAGTATCTCCAATTTTAGCTGATAGTTTTTTTGCAACACCACTGCCAATTATAATTCCGTCTGGAAGTTTTGAATCTAAGGCTTTTCCTTCTATGAGACCCGAGAAAGTATTCAGTTTTAATTCATTTTCAGGAATTCCAGCCTCTCCAGAAACAATGGTTGATTTTTTTCCTGAAGATAAAATTCCACCAAATTGAATACGTGTAGTTGAAAATTCAACGCCAGAAATTTTATTAATCTCTTTTTCTACTTCATCTGGATTTTCAATTAAAAACTTAAAAGGCTCTTCGTTTCCATAGGCAAAAAATCCTTTTTTATATAACTGATAATGACCAATTCCACTACGTATAACATACTCTCTTAAAGAGTCTCCATTCCATCTGAAAAATCCCTGTGTTAACAAACAGGCCGTAATACCTATAATTATTGAAAACATTGTTATAAGTGAACGTCTGAAATTCTTAATAATATTTCTCAAACCGAGTTTTATATAAAACATATAATCTCCATTAAATCCATCTCAATGCATCTACGATTTTAAGTCGTGAGGCACGAAAAGCTGGATATAGACCACCTGCAACCGTAGAAAACAAAAATATAATCATCAATCTTATAGCTTCAACAAAGTCTGGTTTAAAAAGTGCAATATAACCTCTTGCCTGTCCGGGTGGCGGAGGAATAGGAACTCCTCCAAGCCAGTTAAAGACTGAAGAAAGTAAATACCCGAGTAATATTCCAAGAAAGCCTCCAGCCAGTCCAATTAAAAAACTCTCCGAAAGAAATATTTTAATAGTCTGAAATTGAGTTGTACCGACAGCTCGCATTGTTCCAATTTCTCTTACTCTTTCCTGCATGGCAAGATTCAATGTGTTTGTGATAGAAAAAATGACAACCAGTACAACTATTGACATAATAAGTAAATAAACAAGCTCATAAAAAAACTTTGGGCGAGAATACTGGACTTCTGCGAGTTCTTTCCAGCTTAAGTATTCGAGATTATTTTTCTGGCAAATATCTTTAATTAAAGGCTCAATTTTCTCAATGTTTTCAGTTTTATCAAGAAGAATAATAATTCTGTCTACAGAACCAGAGAGATTCAATAGCTTTTGTATGGCCTTAAGGTTTGCAATTGCCAACACTTCATTGTAAGCCTTTATCTGTGCTTCAATAATTCCAATAATTTCAAAATCCAATGCATTTACACCGCCATCTTTTAAGGTGGCCATTAAAGTAACAGTATCTCCTAATTTCAAATTTAACTTTTTTGCAACACCAGTACCGACAATAAGTCCATAAGTCTTTTTTTCATCAAGAAAGTTTCCAGAAATTAGAGTAGAAAAATTGTTCAACTCTTTTTCCTGAGAAGCAATTCCAGAAAAACCAATAACTATGCTACTTTTTTCTCCAGAGGATATTAAGCCTTGAAAACTTAATCTTGGAGTAGAAAATTTTAAACCTTTAATTTTATTTAATTCTTCAAATATCTTGTCTGGCTTTTTTATCAAATAATTATATGGTTTTTCTTCTTGATTTTCTATATATCCTTTTCTATAAATTTGAAAGTGTCCCAGCCCTCCATTGATAAGAGACTCTCTCAATCCCCACATAGTATGAGACATAAAGCCCTCTGTTAATAAACAGGCTGCAAGGCCAATGCTAACAACAAGTACTGTTTTAAAAGAACGTCTGAAGTTTTTGATTAAATTTCTTGCCCCTAATTTTAAATAAAACCACATATTTTATTCCTTAAGCTCGCCGTCAAGTATATGAATAATCTTTTTTGCATGTTGTGCAATCAGGTCATGGTGGGTTGAGAAAAGAAAGGTTACATTGTGTTTTAAATTAAGTTCCATAAGGAGAGAAATAATTTTGTCACCCGTTTTTGAGTCAAGATTTGCTGTAGGTTCATCTGCAAGAACTATATCTGGATTCGTAACGAGCGCTCTTGCAATTGCAACACGCTGTCTTTGGCCTCCGGAGAGTTCATCAGGTCTATGTTTCAAATAGTCAATAAGACCAACATCTTCTATAACTTTTAAAACATGTTCTTTATCGACTTTTTTACCTCTTATAACCAGTGGATATTCTACATTTTCATACACGTTTAACGCAGAAATAAGATTAAAACTTTGAAATATAAAACCTATATGTCTATTTCTGAACATCGAAAGTTTGCGATCTTTCATTTTCTGGACAACTTCGCCGTGAATAATAACCTCTCCCACTGTTGGATTATCAAGACAGCCTATAATATGAAGAAGTGTTGATTTGCCAGCTCCAGATGGCCCCATCAAAGCAATAAAATCACCTCTGTTTATATTGAGGTTTACATTTTTGAGGGCAGTTATTTCAACTGCCCCCATCTTATAGACTTTCGATACATTTTTTACTATTATAAGTTGATTATCGTTTGTAACAATTTCACTCACCTTAAAATCCTTTATAATAAAAATTTTCTTTAAAACCTTATAGAAATCAGATCAGTATAGAACACTTCTTCCCTACTATTCACACAAGGGATTGTTTTGCAAATCAATCCATTATCTGGTTCATAGTTATAACTTTGAGTTTGTTTGTAATTTAATCCTTCTTTAAGTTTTTCATTGTATTCATATCCATATCGTAATGCTCTTAAGGTGAATAAATATTATAGCCAATAACAATACCTATACCAGCATATCCTATAATGAAACCAACTAACATCACTCCCATATTTGCACTCCGTGCTGCTGTTATAGTAACAATTACTCCTCCAGTGTATACTCCTAAACCCACTCCTGTGAAGATAAGGGTATTTACTGCACCTTCTTTGTCTCCTACCAGCCAGTTTCCAAGGGAAGGAACTGCAAATCCTAAAAGTCCCAACTGAGGAATTTTTTTGTTGCTGTAATATAGTTCCTCTCTTTCTTTTTCAGAGAGTGAAAGGGAAAGTTCTTTCAACTTCACAAGCCCGTTAGTTTTCATAAATTCTGTTGAATCAATTAGTTTTTGAACTTCTGACACAGAGGCTTTCTCTACTTTCTTTGTTTCTTGTCCAAATATATTTCCAGAAAGCAAAAAAATTGTAGCAATTGTTAAAAATAGTTTAAAATGGTTCATAAAAATCCTCCTTATTTTAAATTTTATAAAAACAACATTAGTTATTAGACTCATTAAGATTATAATTTTCAAGAGCTTCTTTTAAAACATCAAATACTTTCTTACGTAGTTTTTTTACAGCCATCTGTTTGTCATCATCAGGTTCTGGATAAATTGGATCTAATACAATAAGTTTAATTCTACTTGGGGTTAATAAAAGTTTGCCCGGCGGCATAAGTTTTCCAGAACCGATTATACAAACTGGCACAATAGGATAACCTGTTTCAACAGAAATTGCAAATGCACCCTTTTTAAATACACCAAGTTTTCCTGTTCTTGAACGATGTCCTTCTGGCCATATTATAAGATTGGCCCCTTTGTTAAGAAGATCTTTACCTTGCTGTAATATTGAGTCCCAGCCTTCCGTAGCATTTATGTATTGGGCGATCTTCATAAAGAAACCATATACTGGTATTTTAAAAGGCCAAGTAGAAATAAATGCTCCATCAATCATAAGGGCTCCAAATAAATATGGATCAATCGAAGAACAATGATTTGCAACAAAAATGCATGGTTTGGGAAATTTTTTCCCTTTATAATACACTTTAACAGGAGCAAAAAATGGTAATACTTTTACAAGTATCCATCCATATACACTTATAGAAAGTCGTATAGCTGAATCTTTTCTTTTTCCAATTATTATAAAAAACAAAACAAAAAAAGGAAAAAAAATCAATGAGATTATTGTTGCAACAAAAAACATTGGCCAGAGATAGAGGTTTAGTAAAATTTTTTTTATCAAATTTATCATAATCTTAGTTCTACTCCATTGTAGATGTTTATCTTATTTTCTTTTATTAAGTTAATTGTTTCAATCAATGCATTTATAGCACTGTCTCTATTTTTTTTACTGGTTAATGATGTTGTTCCATCATGAAATAAAATAATTGAAGGAGGTTTTAATTTTTTCTTTATTCTTTTTATTATCAGTTCTTCAGTTAGGTGAGTGTCAATAGTTCGTAAATCCCACATTAAAGGTATTAAACCTAATTCTTTGATAACCCTTCCGATAACTGGATTTTTTTGACCTATTGTTGGGCAGAAAAATTTTGGTGTAGTTCCAGTTATACTATACAATATGTCATTGGCTTTCTTTATTTCTTCATAAACATCTTTGTAACTCATTAACAAGATGTTAAATGGATGTGAGTAAGTGTGATTTGCAATAATATGTCCTTCATCATGAATCCTTTTAACTATTTCTGGATATTTTTCTGCATTTTTAGCTGTAATTGCAAATATAGCTTTAAGGTTCTCTCTTTTTAAAATATCTAAAATTTTCTCTGTGTAAACCGGATCAGGGCCATCATCAAACCTGAATATCACAAAGTTTTTATTATTTTTGAAAAGTTCTTTTCCTTTAATTGTAGGGAAAAAGAAGTTGGTTTTTGTAGAAAACATTCCGTATATATAAAGAATCTGATGAATTATAAAAACACTTCCTATTCCGACAAAAATTAATACATTTTTAAAGAAAAAAATATAGATAATTATCAAAACTCCAATCAATAAAATAGTTACAAATGTAACAATAACATAAATTGATGGGAGGTTACTTTTTTTTGTCAAATCATTTTCCATATTTTCTTCCTCAAAAAAATAAGGAAAAAGCTTCTTTAAAAACTTTGCAAAAAAATAAATTGGATATTTAATACAATCTCTTCCAGCAAGACTTATACCAACAAATCCAATTATCCAACTTAAAGCGTAAAGAAAAACACCCAAAACACCAGAAGAAGGTTTTTTATTGATTCCAAGAATTACAAGCAAACCAGACAAACCATAACCCACAATAAAAGCAATTAACAGGAGAAAAATGCCTATCCTTGTTTTTAAAGGAAGACTTGAAAATGGTTTGTCATCAAGTCTTTTTGCAACTTCACTATTAACCCAGTTTACAAACCCCTTTTTTTGCATAAACAAACAACAATATTCCTTTTATAAAAAAATTTTTCAAACATAAGTCTTTTAATTCGATTACTTCAAAGCCATTCTTTTCAAGCAAATATTTCATTTTCTTTTTGCTGTAAGCATTCATAAAAACACCCTGACGTATGAAGTTTCCAAACCTGCCCCACCAACGGAAAAAAGTATCGTGTGCTGTGGTTATAAGTAAACTTCCATTTTCATTTGTTAGAGTTGATATTTTAGAAAAAAGTGCTTCAGAATCTTTTATATATTCTATTGCCGAAAAAGACATAACAACGTCAAACTTTTTATTAAATTGAACCTCTAAAAAATCCCCAGAGACTAACTCTATATTTTTTATATTTTTTGAGGTTGCTTTTTCATTCAGTTTCTCAAGCATCTTTCCTGAGATATCAAGTGCTGTTATTTCTTTTACGAGAGGTGCTGCTTCAAGGGTAAATCTACCCGTACCTGCACCAATTTCAAGGACAGAATCAGTTTTTTTTAAAACTTTATTAATATAACTTAAAATAAGCTCCTGTTCAGGGACTCTTACAAATCTAAAGTTTTCACTTTCTTGTTCTTGATCATAATAACTTGCAAAATCATCATAAAACTTCACTATTTTTTTACTCATCATAATATCCTTTAGATATGAAACTAAAAAATTATAACATAATATATATTAAAATTCAAATTAGTATATTAAGTTATAATAAAGCTAAAGCTTGCATAGTTTATTAATTTCTTAATAAAAAGGTTAATAAAAATTAATATCCAATTCTAATTCCTAAATTAACATACATTCCAGAAGATAAGATATCTCTTCCTCCCTCTAAATTCAGCTTAAACCATCCAAAAGCTATTTCCATAGAACCAGAAAAAACAAGTCCATATAAAAAATCTATATCTTTTTCTAGTTTATTGATGTTATTAATATTAAATTCTGTTTCAGTATTTCCATACAAAATAAAATAGTCTATTCGACCCCAAAAATTAAAGATTAACAGTTGATTATTAAAAAGGAGAGAAAGGTTTATTCCATTATAATTCCACTTAGAATTAATGGTATAAAAAAAGTTAGTTTCATTTATGTTCTTAAAAACACTTTTTTCTGTCCCAATTTCTCCAGAAGTATAATTATATCCAATTCCGGCATACAAACCAGTCAAAAACAATAATTCTTTTATTATATTATAATAACAATTAACATCAAATCGTATATTTTGTTGAAAGACATTGTCAACATTGAAAATTGGAAAATAAGAAAAGTTTCCAGTTAGAACAAATTTTGAAGATAATCTTACCCCCACGGAAAGGTTTAAAGACTTATTTTCTACTTCTTTAAATACTAAATCTTCCATGTTAAAATAATAAAAATCTCTAAAGTTTAAGTCATAAAAATAAGTTGGAGATAAAACATTTATGTATGATATATCAAAAGAAAAAGTTGTAAAAGTTGGAAGATGCATAATAGGTTGTATTTTTTTAGCACTAAGGAAACTACATACCAAACCTTTTACAGCTTTATTTTTAAAACCAACTATTTTCGCTTGTTCAATTGAGAGCTTGTCTTCTTCTGCGAAAAGATTTATGAAGTAAAAAATTATTAGATAAAAAAACAATTTTTTTTTCATTACCACACGCCTCTTATAAAATCCTATTTAATTAAGTATGTTAAGATAAGACTTATTACATAGCCCAGAAAACAAAAACATATTAAAGAAAAAAATAAAATATTTCCTACAGATTTCTTCTTTTTTAATGATAAAAAACTCCAAAAAATACAAACTATTCCCAAAATAATTTCTATAAAAAACATTGAAATTGATAAGAAAAATCTAAGTTTTGTATCAAAATTTAAATAAAATAAAATAACATAAAGTGGCCAAAATAAAAAAATAAAAAAAAGTAAAAAAGTTATAAATTTAAAAATTTTACCGAATTTCATATAATCCTCCATAAATTTAGTTAGTTAACTTATATAATATTGTAAAATAGGTTATCTTTTTTATTGAAAAACTTTTCAACTTAATAACCTTTTTTCCATACACTTACTGGAGTGTTATCAATAGTTCCGATATTAAAACTCAAAATATAATTATAATTCTTACTGCCAGCAATTGCAATATCAAACCTTAAAACAGTAAGTAAAATTCCATTCATTCTAATAGCAATCATAGGAGCAACATAAAAGGAATGCATATAAATACTTTCATCGTTTATTAAATATCCTCCGTATGTTGCGTTGTAACCCACAATAAAACCACCAGAAAACTTAAAACTATAACTGTTAAAATACCAAAAAGCCGGTGAATCCCAAAATATTCCTTTGGGAATAAGTGTTCTCATTTCGATATTACCTTGAATATAATAATCACAAGGCCAATCATAAGAACCAATAACATTTGCAACCGGTGAAAAAGCCCAATATTTATTGGCTTTTAACAGAGATTCTGCATTCAAATTTAAACTGAAAACTATTTGTTTTGTAGGATGAAATAGAAATTGAGATTTTAAAAATAAGGATGTTATATCAAATCTTGTTCCACCTGAAGTTATAATATTATGGCTTGAGCCAGAATTAATGAAAAAACCTTCTTCAGGATAAATAAAAATTTGTCCTAATGTCCACTGTTGAAGAGAAGAAAATCTCCTATCATAGGCTAAGCTGATATTAAAACTATACTTATCATAATTATAATTTTCATAAATCTCATTTTGGTTAATTAATCTATTTTTTTGATAGCTTAATTCCGCATTAATTTTAAAAAAATATAAAAAAGAATATATTCCATAAATATTCAAAAAATCTTTGCTTTGCCATTGATAGTCATAATCAACAAAATTAGATGAAAATACAGTATTTTTTATATTTTGATAATTATAACCATATCCCAAATTTAAATTTGGACCGGTTACAAAAATATTTTGTATTATTCCATTAAACCCATAACTATTAAAAAGAAAATATGGATTTTCAGTATTAAAAGAAGGAAGGCAATACCCATAAACAGAGCTTATTGGTGTTCGTGGCAAATCAAGAGGTAATTCTCTATTTTCCAAAGCTGATAAAGAATTAATTAAAATAAGCAAAATAAACAAATATTTATGAAATTCATATTTCATACCTTATTTCCATATTTGATATTTCTCTATTATCCAATATTGTTTGCCTATATCTAATTCGAATTTAATCCATCTTCTTTTTGGACCATCTTCATACCAAAATCTCATTGCTTCAGTAAATTGTTTCATTAATCCAGCAAAAACAGGGTCTTGTATTTCAGCTATTACTTCTGTTGTTTTAATTTTTCCAATCTTTGTATCTAAAATTACATTTTCATTTATAATTTTGTATCTGGCAAGAAATGGTTCCTTTACATATTCTTGCCAAACATTTATATAACCTCCGCGTTTCCAATCATATATTCTTGCTCCAATCAAAAAAAAGGGCATATAATGCCAAAAAGGATAATTAAAATCTACATTTTTAAACTCATATTTTTTCTCTCTGATTTCTTCTCCATCCCAAAACTTAAGATATGCAATCATTCTGTTGTTTGTCAATCTACAATCTTCGTAAAACAAACCTGTATTTTTATTTTTTTTAACATAATAATCCGTATTATCGTAAAACATTTGCAACATTTGCCCTGTACTTAAGTCTATTGTAAAAATATAATTATAATTGGTATAGTGAGTTGGTAAAGGTAAATCTTTGTTATTAAATACCCACCAAAATGAGTAGACTTTAATTATATTACTCGAAACATAAGTTGTTACTGAATGAACTTCTCCTATTTTTTCTTTGCCAGTATACTGACCTACAACAATATATTCCCCATCAGGAAGTTCAACATTTGTTAATAAAGACATAGGAGATGTTTTTTGAGATCTAGCGTAAAAAAAACTACAATTAACAAATAATAGAAATATAAAAATTAATTTTTCAAATTTCATATTTTTTTACCTCTTAAATTCGAGATTTTTGGATCAAATTGTTTTTTTGCATAAATAAAAACCGGCAAGTTTTTTATTATATTCCAAATAGAATGTCTGTGTTGCCAAATTCTTTTGATAAACTTAGACATCCATTGTTTACTTGTGTAGAACCTAACAACATGTTCTTTATATAGTTGTTCAAGCTTTTCTTTTGATTCTATTGTTTTTGGAACAAAAACAAAATTCAGACAATTCATTTTTTCCCAATCTTCTTCAAAAGAACCTTCATTTTTTATGTTTTTCCATATAGGTGCCCCTGGAAAAGGCGTAAATTTAGACATATTCATATCATCAAGATTTAATGACATAATAAAATCACTTGTTCTTTTAATCGAGTCTTCGGTTTCGCCAGGCAAGCCCATCATAAACAAACCTTTTGCTCTTAAGCCAACTTTTTGTATTCTTTTGATAGTATCCTTAATAGAATCAATAGTCACACCGGCTTTATGTTTTTTAAGCAATTCAGGATCAGAAGTTTCTATTCCTAGAGATACCATCAAACAACCTGCTGATTTTAACATTTTTAATAAAGAATCAGGAGCATAACCAACTCTTACTGCACAATTAAAATTCATTTTTAATGGTTTTTCAATCAACATCTTACAAAACTTTTCAATTCTAATTTCATCTGTAGTAAAAAGATCATCGTATATATTTATGTGTTTAACTCCAAAATTTTTATTTAAATATTTAAAATGCTCATACACATATTCGGCTGAATTATAACGAAAGCCCTTTTTATAAACAGATCTATCACAATAACTACACTGATATAAACATCCTCTGCTTGTAATCATTGAAGCACAAGGAAATTTACTATAACTAAATAATGGTAAATTATATAATTTTGGAAATCCTTTCAATTTTTCGTAAGCAGGAAATGGCAAAATATCTAAATCTTTAATCATCTCGCGAGGTTTGTTTTCAATTATCTCATTACCATTTCTCCATATTAAACCAGCAATATTTTCAGGAGAAATTCCCTTGGCTATTTCTGCCATTGTAATTTCTCCTTCCCCCTTTACCATATAATCAAACATTAAATAATCTTTCATTAATTTTTCACCAATAGAAGAACAATGAACTCCTCCACATACTGTGATAATTTCAGGATTAATATTTTTAATAAAAGAAGCCATCCTTGATGCATCAAGAAAAGATGAAGTTGTAGTAGAAAAACCGACTATATCAGGTTGGATTTTTAAAATTTCGTGTATATTTTTTTCAAAGTTATCTGATGCATAAGGTCCTAAACAATCAAATATGTAAACTTCCATTCCTTCTTTTAATAACCAAGATGCTATTGATAGCAAGCCATGAGGGATCATCTTGTTTATAGTAGTAATAATATCTTTTGAATTTTCTAGCCAATTAGAACCTTTAGGATGTACGAGAGCGATTCGTCTTTTTGAATGAAGATTAATACTCATCTGTTATACCTTATATTTAATTTTTAAGAATCAGAAATACTTTTATTTCTTTTCTTAATTATAAGATAATAGGCTAAAATTTGCAAAATTTTTTATTTTATAATATAATCTAAAAGTTTATTTATTTACAAGAAAAGGAGAAATATGAATAAAAAAATAGCTTTTATTACTGGTGCAGTAAGAGGTATAGGTGCAAGTATATCATTACAACTTGCTCAAGATGGTTATGATATTTGGGCTAATTACAGGAGTAATCATGAAGCTGCTCATGAATTAAAGCAGAAAATCGAAAAGATTGGAAGAGAGTGTTTGTTGCTTCCTTTTGATGTATCTTCTGCTGAAGAAACCGAAAAAGTTCTAATGCCGCTGCTTGAAAAAGATGTGCCTGAAGTATTAGTAAATAATGCAGGAATAATGAAAGAATCTTTGTTTATTTGGATGACTGATAAAGATTGGAAAGATGTTATAGATGTTTCTCTCAACGGGTATTTCAATGTTACTAGAAGAGTTCTGTTTTTTATGTTGCAAAAAAGAAGAGGTATAATAGTCAATATATCATCAACTGTCGGGCAAAGCGGTCTTCCCGGAATGGGAGCATATTCTGCTGCTAAAGCAGGAATTATTGGTGCAACCAAATCATTGGCGTTAGAAGTTGCAGAAAGAGGAATAAGAGTTAATGCTGTGGCACCTGGTTTTGTTGAAACAGATATGACTTCTAATCTACCTGTTGAAGAAATTATAAAAAAGATACCTATGAAAAGAATGGCAAAACCTGAAGAAATAGCGTCTGTTGTTTCATTTTTATGTTCTCCGGCAGCTTCTTATATAACAGGTCAAGTTATTCCTGTTAATGGTGGAATATATGTATAGAGTTGCTATTGTTGGTTTGGGAATTGTGTCTTGTCTTGGTTCGGATCATGAAACAGTAACAGAATCTTTAAAGAATGGAAAATCTGGAATTGTTGTTGATCCAGAAAGAATAGAATTAGGTTTTAGAAGTCCATTGACAGGAAAGATAAAAGGGTTTATAAAACCAGAGCTTAGTAATAAACAAAAAAGGACATTAACTGAAGAAGCTATACAAGCTTATTATGCTTCAATGGTAGCTATTAATCAGGCTGGCTGGAGGGAAGAAGACATTGTTAATCCAGAAACAGGAATTATAATAGGTAATGATAGTACAACTATTCCTGTTATAGAATCCACAGAAATTGTAAAAAATGAAAAAAGGACCATTTCGATAGGGGCTACAAGAATATTTATGTCGTTGAATTCTCATATAACAATGAATTTAAATACATTGATTCAAACTAAAGGTGCTAATTGGACAATTAGTGGAGCATGTGCAAGCGGTGGCCATGCAATCGGTCAGGCTATGGAATTAATATCTCATGGTCGCCAAGAAAGAATTATTTCTGGCGGTGTCCAAGAAATTAATTGGCAATCAGTTTGTAGTTTTGATGCTACAGAGGCTTTTTCTACGAATATAGAAAATCCAGAAGGAGCTTCTAAACCTTTTGATAAAAACAGAGATGGTCTTATTCCAAGTGGTGGTGCGGCAATTGTAGCACTTGAAAGGATGGATTTAGCCGAAAAAAGAGGAGCCAATATTTTAGGAGAAGTTGTTGCTTATTCATTTTCTTCCGATGGTTTTAAACTTTCTGTTCCATCTGGAGAAGGACTTGAAAGATGTATAAGAGATGTGATAAAAAGAGCTAATATTAAACCTGAAGATATTGATTATATATGTGCCCATGCAACTTCTACCCCTGTAGGGGATTTAAAAGAAGCAGAGGCTATATATAAAGTTTTTGGTGATAATATGCCGTGGGTTTCGTCAATAAAATCAATGACAGGACATGAAATGTGGATGGCTGGAGCTTCTCAAGTTGTTTATAGTCTTCTTATGTCAAAAGGAGGATTTATTGCTCCAAATATTAATTTTAAAGAACAAGATGAAAATGCTCCTCATCTTAGAATTGCGAAGGAAACCATAGATAAAAAACCAAGGCTAATCTTATTAAATTCAGCAGGATTTGGGGGAACAAATTGTTGTCTGATAGTAAGAGCTTTTTAAATGATTTTGATTTTATAATAATAGGTAGTGGTATAAGTGGTCTGGTGACTTCTTTAATTTTGGCAAAAGAAGGTAAAAAGGTTGCGATTTTTGAAAAAGATAAAGATATTGCGCCTTTAATTCGTCCATATAAGAGAAAGGGAATTTTGATAGGTCCTGGTTTACATGTAAGTGGCTGGATGGATAAGGGTGAGGTTGTGGAAAAATTTCTTTCTTATTTGAATGTTATTGATGGAGTAGAAATAAAATTAAGTGAACAAGGATATGGTGTTGTCAATGTAAATGGGAAAGAATATTATATTCCAAAAGGCTATGATGCAATTGAAAAGAGTTTATGTTCATATTTTCCTGAAAGTAAAAGTGCTATACAAAATTATTTTGCAAGCATAAAAGAATGTGTTTCACAGGATTTTTATTTTAACCATTCTCTTCCTCCTACAAAAGGTTTTAATTCTACTATATCAGAATATGTCAATTTTTCTGTTACTGACTTTTTTAAAAAAAATAATGCTCCAAAAGAATTGATTGATTTAATAAATTTTATGTCTTATATCCTTGTAGGAAGTAGAACTGATGAAATGTGTTTTATGATGCATGCATTTGTAATGTCAGGCTTTTATGAATCTCCAGGATATTTTAGTACAGAAGGCATTTCTAATATGCTTCTGAATTTTAAAAAAGAACTTGAAAAACTGAATGTAAAGATATTTTTAAATTCTGAGATAGAAGAGATCTTAATAAATGAAAAAGAAAAGAAAGCTGTGGGAGTAAAAACTTCAAAAGGAGAAGAATATTTTTCTTCAAATGTAATAGCTTCTTTTCATCCAAAACTTCTTTTAAAGTTGGTAAAGAAAAATATTTTCAGACCCATCTTTATTAAAAGATTGAAAGAAGCAGAAAATACATGTGGTTTTTATGTTTCTTATTATAAGATTAATGAAGAAATAAAGTTAGACGTAAATAATATAGTTTGTTATGATAATAAAGATGACTTACTCATGGGAATGATTTTGAATGAAGAAAAAAAACAAAGAGTTCTTTCTGTTTTTTTACCAAATGAAGGCAGCTATCCAGAAGAAAAAATAGAAAGAGATGGACTTGCTAAAATTAAATTAAGAGTAATAGAAGATAACATATATAAGCTTTACCCTAATTTGAAAGGAAATATAGAATTGCTAGATTTCTTAAAACCTTGGTCTTTTGAAAGATATACAAATACTATGGATGGTTCTGCTTACGGAATAAAACAAAAGTTGGATTCTATTGGTTTTCAGCACAAAGTTCCTATAAGAAATCTATATCTTGTTGGACAATCAATATATCCTGGTTTTTTAGGCTCTTTAATTTCTGCTTTTAGTTTAGGATTTGAAGTTTTAGAAAATGATAATTTTTGGAAAAAGGTAATATCTATATGAAATTGAATAAAGTTGTTATAACAGGTGTTGGTGCGATTTCACCTTTCGGCATTGGAGTTGAATCTCTATATCAAGGATTTCTTGAAAATAGATCTGCAATAATAAATATGGGAAATGAATGGAAAGACGCTATTCCTGATATGTTATGCCAAGTTGGTGGTCCAATTAAAGTTGATTTGAATGAAAAAAGAATCCCTAGAGATTTAAGAAAAAATATGGGAAGAACTTCTATATTAGCAGTTCTTTCAGCAGAAGAAGCAGTGAAAATGGCTGGTTTAACTCAAGAAAATTTCTTATCAGGAGATTATGGTGTAGCTTTTTCATCTACTACAGGAAGTACTCATTCTATATATGAATTCGCTTATAAATTAAGACAAGAAAAAAGCCTTTCTTCTATAAAATCTGGCCAATTTTTTCAAATTATGTCTCATACAACTGCAGCAAATATAGCATGTTATTTTAACTTAAAAGGTAGAATTATTTCTCCAAATAGTGCTTGTGCTTCATCAGGTCAATCAATTGGGCTTGCTTATGAAGCTATAAAATATGGTCTTCAAAAAGGCATGATATGTGGTGGGGCAGAAGAATTACACGTTACAACAACTGCAACTTTTGATTTATTACAAGCAGCTTCTTTTCATTATAACGATAATCCATCTGAGACTCCTCGACCTTTTGATAGAGATAGAGATGGCACTGTTTGTGGAGAAGGTAGTGGAGCTTTAGTTCTTGAAAGTGAAGAAAGTGCCCTTGAAAGAGGTGCAAAGATTTATGGTGAGATATTAGGTTTTGTGACTTTTTCAAGTGGTGAACATATGACAAGAGTGTTAGAAGAAGATATGTTAGCTGGAATGAATAGGCTATTTAAAGAAAGTAATATTTCACCAGAAGAGATTGATTATGTTAACGCACATGGTACAGGAACTTTATTTGGAGATGTTGAAGAATCAAAAGCTATAGAGATTTTTTTCAAGGAAAAAGGTTTATCCCCTTATGTAAGTAGCTTAAAGGGACATATAGGACATACTCTTGGGGCAAGTGCGGCTTTGGAAGTAATTATGTGCTTAAAAATGATGGAAATGAACTATCTTATACCAACAAGAAATCTTAAAAATCCAGATGAAAAATGTGGGAAAAACAATTATCTAATGGATTTCAAGAAAAAGAATTGTAATTTGATTATGAAAAATAGCTTTGCATTTGGTGGAGTAAATTCAATTTTATTATTAAGGAGATACAATTATGAACACAAATGAAATTTTTGAAAAAGTAAAGAAAGTTTTTGTAGAAGAATTTGAAATACCTGAAAGTGAAATCACAAAAGAATCTAAGATTTTTGAAGAGCTTGGGTTGGACAGTTTAGACAGTGTTGATTTAATAGTTGCCCTTGAAAAAGAATTTAATTTTAAAATTGACAGAGCTAAAGATGGTCCAATAATAACTCAAATAAGAACTGTTCAAGATATTTTGAATTATATTGAATCAAAGAAAAATTCTATTTAACTGCAGAGGTAAGTTATGGGTTTTCTTTGGCAAAGCGGCTTGAATTTTCAATTTGAAGACTCGGATAAGATTAATAAATTACAAGAAGAAGAGATTTTGAAACATTTAGAGTATTGTGTGAAAAACAGCCCTTTTTATAAAAATCGTTTTGAAAAGAAAATCCAAAAGATAACTTCTATTAAAGAGTTTAGTCTTTTAGATTTTACAACTAAAAATGATTTATTAAATTATAATAATGAGTTTTTAGCAGTTTCTAAAAGTGAGATAGTTGATACTTGTTTAACTTCGGCAACAGAAGGTATAGTTCCTGTTAATTTTTACCTTACCAAAAATGATATAGATAGACTTTCTTATAATGAAGAGGGAGCTTTCACCATTTCTGGAATAAAAAAAGAGAATGTTGTTGGTCTCTGTGTTGCAATTGAAAAAGGTTTTATGGCAGGACTCGCTTATTTTTTAGGTGGGATAAAACTTGGTGCTCATATGTTAAGAATTGGGGCTTCTGGTTCCCAACAAATATGGAGTATAATTAAACATCATAATCCTAATGTTTTAATTGGGGTTCCTTCTTTAATGGCAGGAATAGCAAATTATGCGATAAATGAAGAAAAAGAAAGTCCTGCTTTATTAAAACTAAAGAGTATTTTGGCTATAGGAGAACCTTTAAGAGATAAAGAGTTAAATTTGTTACCTTCTATAAAAAGAATTGAAGAATTATGGAATTGTCCTCTTTATTCTACATATGCTTCGACAGAAATGTCAACCTCTTTTAATGAATGTATAGAAAGACAAGGAGGACATTTAAGGCCAGAATTATGTTATGTTGAAATCGTTGATGAAAATGGCAATCCTTTACCGGATGGAGAAATTGGTGAAGTTGTTGTAACTCCTTTAGGAATTGAAGGGACACCTCTTATTAGATTTAAGACCGGGGATATATCTTTTATTATTAAAGATAAATGTGGCTGTGGAAGACATACAAAAAGGATAGGGCCTGTTTTAGGAAGAAAATCACATCAACTTAAATATAAAGGCACAACTTTATTTCCGAATTTTATAGTTTCAATTGTTGAATCTTTTCCGGAATTTTTAGGTTGTTATGTTGAAGCGTATAAAGGATCTTTTGGAGAAGATCTTGTTAGGGTTAATATATGTCCTGCAGGACAAAGGTATGACCTTGATAAAATAAAGCAAGAATTTAAAGCAAGACTTAGGGTTGTTCCAGAAATAATAATAGTTTCTCAAGAAGAATTTTTTTCTAAAATTCAACCGAGTGGAAAAAGAAAAAGACAAATATTTTTTGATTTAAGAAAAGAGGTTTAAAAATGAATAGAGAAGAAAATTATATCATAATTGATGGGAAAAATCTCTCATTAGATGATATTGTTAGTGTTGGAATGGGTAAAAAGAAAGTAGAAATTTCCAAAGATTGTATTGAGAAATGCAAAAAAAATAGGGAATTTCTAACTAAGAAAGTTGATGAAAAAAATGTAATATATGGTGTAAATACTTCCTTTGGTTCAATGTGTAATAAAATTATTAATAAAGACTCTATAGAGATGCTTCAAGAAAATTTAATCAAAAGTCATGCTGCTGGACTTGGAGAGCCAATTCATCATACAATTGCTCTTGCTTCTTTATTAGTAAGATTAAATTCATTAGTAAGAGGAAACTCTGGTGTCAGAGTTGAATTATTAGAATTTATTAAAGATTTGATCAATAACCAAATTGCACCATATATACCTACCAGAGGAAGTGTTGGAGCTTCGGGAGATTTAATCCATCTTTCACATCTTGCTCTTTTAATAATAGGTAAAGGAAAGGCTTATTATAAAGGGTCTTTGATGGAAGTTGAAGAAATTTTTAAGCAACTCAACATTAAACCCTTTAAGTTAAGTTATAAAGAAGGTCTTGCTTTGATAAACGGAACTTCTGTAATGACTGCAATCGCAGCTTTTGCTGTAAATATTTCAAAAAAAGCTTTAGCTATAGAATGTATAGCAGCTGCTTTTACCATTGAGATATTTAATAGTATTACAGATTTCCTTAGTGAAGCTTTACACAAGGTTAAGCCTCACGAGGGACAGTTTAAAATTGCTAAGATTTTAAGAGAACTTGTTAATGGATCAAAAAATACAATAGATAGAGATAGTCTACATGAAGTTATATGGGAAAATGCTAACGGTAAAACAGAAGATAAGGTTTTTGAATCCAGTATATTTATTCAAAATGTATATTCGATTAGATGTACTCCACAAATCTTATCTCCTGTATACGAAGCAATAAAAACAGTTGAAAAAATTGTTACTATAGAAGCAAATTCGACAAATGATAATCCTATTGTTATTCACGAAGAAAACCATATTTTACATGGTGGGAATTTCCATGGGCAAAGCATCGGTTTTTATATGGATGTGCTTTCTATTGCATTGTCTACTTTGTCAAATCTTGCAGAAAGAAGGTTAAATACTTTATTAGATGGAAAATTAAATGGAGAATTGCCAGAATACTTAATAACTGGAATTAAAGGTTTAGATTTAGGTTTTATGGGCTCTCAATATCTTGCGACCTCAACAACGGCAGAAAATCGCCAGTTGGCAAATCCAGTTAGTACAAATACAATTTCTTGTAATTCTTCCAATCAAGATGTTGTAAGCATGGGAACAATTGCAGCAAGAAAAGCATATACTTCCGCAACAAACACTAAGTATATTTTAACATTAGAAATTCTTGCAACGCTTCAAGCTATAAATATAAAAGGATCTGATAACTTGGCTCCAAAGACTTCTTATTATTACAATATACTTTCAAATTACTACACTAATTATGAAAGCAAAACAATATTTCATGAAATGCTAACAAATTTTCTTGAGTTAATATTTGAAAAAGATATTATCAATTCTGAAGAAATTTTAAAGTTAGGAGAAAATTAATGAATTTGCCTTGCGACACTAATGACTTAAAACCACAAAAAGGAAAAATGAATCTTACAGATACCCTTATAAAAGCTGATTTGGAAGATGGACAAGGTAAAGCTATAATAAGAGAAGATAATATTTTTTTAGATGATAATAAAATTCTTTCAAATTCTGTATTAATTGAGTATGTTAATCAGTTGATTGCTGCTATTCAAGGTTATAGAGAAAAATATCAAAATAAAAAACCTTTAAAAGGTTTGTTTGTTGGTGTTCAAGAAGCGAATTTTTATGAAAGTGTTATGTGTGGAGATGAAATATACTTAAAAGGAAATGTTATCGAAGAAATTGCTAATATAAAATATATAAAAGCAATAATAGAAAAAAACGGAAAGATGGTTTCTGAAGTAACAACAAAGATATTTGAGGTAGAGGATCTAAAAGAGATTGAACAACTTGCAAAAAACAATGAAGTTGAAGAACCACAAAAAATCAACTCAAATATTTCCAACCCACCTTATTTTTTGACTTCATATTTGCAAAGAAAGTTTTATAGTTATATTAATAACTTAACTATTGAAAAGGAAATAATTTCTTTTGATTTTATGTGTCCAAAGGAGTTTGACCCATTTGATGGACATTTTGAAAATAACCCCATTCTACCGGGAATTATGCTTATTGAAATTGCTAACGTAGCTTTGAGCTTATTATTAGAAAAACAAATAACAATCAATAGCATCAAAAAAATGAAAATAGGAGGTGTAATTACACCTTATAGAAAAATTTTATGCAATGTTAAATTGAATTCAACAAATAATAATTCATTTTCAGTAGAATTTAGCTATGAAAATAAAAAAGAAATTTCTAGATTTAATGGTAGTTTTATTTGATTTTGGAGAAATAAAATGAAATATAGAAGAGGTGATTCTTATTTTCCGCCAGATGAAAAACCTCCCTTGATACATGAATGTCTAAGAAGAGTTCAGTTTGATGAAGTTGATAGTTTAGGAATAGTTTGGCATGGGCGTTATGTTAGTTATTTTGAACAAGGTAGAAATGAATGGGGACATAAATTTGGTTTTACATATCTTGATATGGCAAAAAATGGATTTGCTTTACCAATTGTTCAATTACATATAGACCATTTCTCTCCTTTGTTTTTTGATGAAATAATAAAAATTAAAACTATATGTCATTGGACAGAGGCATGCAAAATGAATATGAGTTATGAAATATACTCTGAAAAAGGTCTTCTTGCAGCTAAGGGATATACTATCCAACTATATACTGATTTATCTGGGAATCCTTTAATAATAAGGCCTGATTTTGCAGAAAACTTTATGAAAAAATGGGATGAACTGGTTAACCAATGAAGAGAGAGGTTTTTATAAGTTATTCTAATATTATAACTGGACTTGGTAATCTTGATGAAACCTGGCAAGCAATTCTTGAAAGAAAATCATCAATTTTAAAAAAAAAGCATTTTGAAAATTCTTTGCTTGAATCTACAGGTTTATCTCTTTATAAAAGAAATTTTGTTGAAGAAAAGGAAAATTTTGCTCATTTTTTAATAATAAACTGTCTTAACAACTTTTTAGAAATACCTAAAAATACATATGTAATATGGACAGGTATTAAAAACTCTGCCGAATTTATTGAAAAGAGTCTTTATAAAACCAGATTGCCACAATATTCTTCTGAAAGAGATTTACTAAATTGGGTAATAGATTATTTGGGGTTAAAGGAAGGTATGGAGATAAGTGCGGCTTGTGCCTCGTCAACAGTCGGTATTAGTTTAGCTTCTCAATTAATAGCAGAAGGAAAATTTGACAATATATTGGTTATAGGTTGTGATTTTGTTACTAAATTTGTTTACTATGGTTTTGCAGCTTTAAAAGCAATGACAGAAGAAATATGTAAACCTTTTGATAAAAAAAGAAAAGGCCTATCATTGGGCGATGGTGCTTTTGCTTTACTACTGTCTTCCGAAAAAAGGTCTAAAATTCGCGTTTCCGGTTGGAGTATTACAAATGACGCTAACCATATTACTGGTCCGTCAAGGACTGGAGATGGATTGGCAGATTCTATAAAAAAAGTTTTAAAAATGAGTGGTCTTAAAGAAAAAGAAATACAAGCAATTTGTGCTCACGGTACAGGCACTCTTTATAATGACGCAATGGAAATCAAGGCTTTCAATAGTATATTTTCCGAAAATGTTCCAATAACCTTTGGAATAAAAGGGAGTATAGGTCATTCTCTTGGAGCAGCTGGAGGAATTGAAATTGCACTTTCTGCGAAATGTCTTCTTGAAGATACTATATTACCAACAGTTGGATCTGATGATCCTGAAACAAATTATATTTCTTTAGTTCCAATAAACAAGAAACTAAAAAACATAATATCTTGTAATTCTGGTTTTGGTGGAATTAATGCTAGCGTTTTATTGGAGAAATGCTAATGAAAAATATAAAAAAATTATTTTTATTAGGTAGTGGTTGGATTTCTACTCAAGGCTATGGTTTTTCAAACTCTTGCCCTTTATTTTCTGATCAAAATAATGAGTTTGAACTAAAATTTCCTCCTTTAGAAGAAATGCTTGAAGAATTACCTACTAGATATGGAAGATTTGATATATTTACTAAAATTGTTTTTTCTACTGCATGTCTTTCGTTGAAAGATGCCAATTTTTTATCTAAGGATAAAAAAAGAAATGTTGGAATTGTTGTAGGAACTTCTTATGGAACAACCGAAAATGATATACTTTTTTTCAAAACTACAATAGAAAAAAATGGCTTATTTACAAGTCCAAATTTGTTTTCTTATACTTTACCCAACATTTCAATTGGCGAATTAGCTGTTTATTTTAGTTTTACTGGACCTACTTTCTGTGTAGGGAATCAATCAGATAATCCTGGTATAGAGGCTTTAATGGCTTCATTTTCAATTTTAAACGAAAATTTATGTGATATTGTTCTTGTTGGTTGTGTAGAATCCAATAAAAACTTATCATTTTACGGTGGAATGTTTTCTTTGATTTCAACAGAAAAAAATAAAAATATAAAAAAAGAGTTTTCTGTAAATGAAACAAAAAATTTTTTAGATTTATTTGGGGTATAAAATCATGGCAAAAATATTAATAATATCTTGCAATCGTGTTGATAGCCCATATCCTGTATATCCTCTTGGAGCAAACATTGTTGCTTCGGCTGTAAAAGAAAAAGGACATGAAGTTAAATTATTTGATATTTTTTATGAAAGTTATGATAAACTTAAAGAATTAATACATGATTATAAACCAAATTATATTGGTTTGTCTTTAAGAAATGTTGACAATGTAACATACAATGAACCTTCCCTCTTTTTAAATCAATATAAAAACTTAGTTGATAATATAAAAACTATATCAAATGCAAAAATAATCCTTGGAGGGTCTGCTTATACTATTTTTCCTGAACAATTTTTGGAACAGTTAAATGCAGATTATGGTATAAAAGGTCCTGGAGAAATTAGCTTTCCAAAACTAATAGAAAGTCTTGAAAATGGAAATTCTCCAAAAGAAAGAATCATTCAAGGGGAAATAGACTTTTCAGGGAATAACTCTTTCTATTTATATCGTGAAAAAGAGTTGGCAAATTTTTACTTAACTAAGGGTGGAATGTTAAATATATTTACTAAGAGAGGATGTCCTCACCGTTGTTTGTATTGTTCTTATCCTGATTTGGAAGGGAAAAGATATATTTATAGATCGCCTAAAAACGTAGTAGATGAAATAGAATACCTCATTAAGGAATATTCCGCAGATTTTATATTTTTTACAGATTCTGTTTTTAATGATAAAAATAAAAACTATTTAGCTATAATTGATGAAATTATAAAAAGAAAAATTAAAATTTTTTGGACATGTTATATGAGGCCTGATAAATTTACAAAAGAAGAAGTAGAAAAATTAAAAAATTCGGGACTCCATTCTGTTGAATGGGGGACGGATTGTAGTACTGATACAACGTTAAAAGCAATGGGTAAAGATTTTGATTGGAATACAGTAAAAGAATCAAACAATTTATTTGCTGAATTTGAGATTCCAAGTTCACACTTTATTATTTTTGGTGGACCTTCGGAGACTGAAAAAACTGTTGAAGAAGGTATAAAAAACTTATCTGAATTAAAACATTGTGTAATATTTGGTGGTATTGGTATAAGAATATTTCCGCACACTGGAATATTTGAACTAGCAAAAAAAGAAGGCATTATTAAATGTGAAGAGGAACTTTTTAATAAAGAAATTTACTATTTTTCAAATCAAATTAAACCAGAATGGCTTAATGACTATTTATTAGAGAGTTTTAAGAATAAAACGAATTGGTTTTATCCATTTACAGGCTTCACAGAAAGAAACTACTTTTTGCACAATTCTGGATTTAGAGGACCTTTGTGGGATCTTCTCTTAAAAAAAAGAAGAAATTGATTATTGTTTTGATAGCAAAATTTTCATTTGTTTTCCCTCACAATTATATTTTATGCAAGCAATAGAATTAATTCCTTTAGATTCGGTTTTATCACACAAGGGTATACTGTGTGGATTTTCTTCAACTGGGACGGAATATGTTTTTTGGTTTTTTAACATAAGTATTCCTGTGACTAAGCTAAAAGCCATAGATGTCAACATGCTACCAAATATAGGAGTATATGAGGCAAAAAGAGGATATTTTTCTTTTAAAGATAAATAAAATTCTTCATTTCCACTCATACCATCTGTATCAACAATACATAAATCTACAAAATCTTTCTTTGTATCTGAACCAATTTCTATTTTACAATATTTTACAGGTTCTTCGGAAGAAATTAATAGAAATACTGCTCCTTCACCCGGTACAACATCTGGATTTTTTTTAAAAGAAAATGGTTTAATTTTTCCATCTTTTGCTAATTTAAGTTTTTTGTTGCATATATAATTCATAACCTCACCATATTGGTCTGCAGCACCAACAAGAATATTTTTACACCTTTTTTCAGTTAGCCAGCTTTTAGCTAAAATTAGAGCCTGATAAAAAGACTCAACGAATTGAGTAATGGTAATTGTAGGACCTCTATTTTGGATTAAATTTGAAACATATGAAACCGCTGCATTATGAACAGAATGAGAAAAAGTTGTTGGAGATGCTTCTTTCTCACCAAAAGAGATAATGTCATCCAAAAATTTAAAAGTTGTAGGGTGAGGTCCAAAAGATGTGGCAAATATTATCCCTAAATCTTCTTTGTCTGTTTCATCAAGTTGAGCATCTTTAAATGCATCTATTGCAGCTATAGCAACGAGTTTGCTGAAATCATCAGCTCTTCTCATATTTTTCAATATTAATTCATCACAAAACAATTCTTGCGAAATTTTATAATAACCATTTTCAGGTAAAGCAAAACCTTTTAATAAAGAATTCTCTAATTTTTCAATTCCTTTTCCTCTGTTAAATAAAATACCAACACCTTTAACATTCATTTTTATTCCCTTGAAAAAATTAAGGCAGAATTATTTCCACCAAAAGCTAACGAAGTAGATAGAGCATATTTTCCCTTTACTTCTCTTCTTTCTCTTGTAGGTTCTAATCCTATTGTTTCATCAATATTTTCAAACCCTATACTTGCAGGTATCCAGCCTTCTTTAAGTCCTAAAATTGTAAACACAGCCTCAATACCTCCTGCTGCTCCCAATGTGTGTCCTGTATATCCTTTTGTTGAAAGAAAATCTATTTTGCCTCCAAATAAATTTTTAAATACCAATCCCTCTGTTTTATCATTGTCTATAGTTGATGTCCCATGAGCATTAATAAAAGAAATATCTTCTGGTTTTATTTCAGCTTCTTCTAAGGCTTTTAATATAGCTTTACTCAACCCACTTCCATCAGGACGAGGTGCTGTTAAATGATAGGCATCACAAGATAATCCATATCCATTAACATAAAATTTTGATTTCATGTTTCTTTTTTTTGATATTTCTTCTTTTTCTATAACTATTATTCCTGCACCTTCTCCAAGATTAAGCCCTTTTCTATTTTTATCAAAAGGTTTACATAACTCATCGCTCATGACTCCAAGAGAAAAAAAACCAGAAAGTGGAACAATATTTAATTCATCAGCCCCGCCACATATTACAATATCACACATATCTGCTTTTAGCCATGATAGACCTATTCCTATTGCGTCTGTACCAGAAGAACAAGCATTTGCAACTGTACACTTTGGACCATCAAAATTATAATATTTAGATATTGCATCTGCCAAGTTACTGTTTAAATATCTATTCACAGAATCTATGGGGGCTTCTCCTGATTTTCGATATTCTCTATAAAAGTTAATATCATTTAATTGACTGGCAATCGTTGTTCCAATGCAAACCCCGATTCTATAATTTTCCCTTACCTCTAACAATTTGCTTTCTTCAACTGCTTGCTTTACTGCTTCAAGAGCCAAGTCTAAAGTTCTCATATTCTTATATGAGGTTTTCAAATTAACTTCAAATACCGGGCAGTCAATTTTTGAATCAAAAAGACTAACCTTTTTTCCATTTCTCTTCAAAGACTGAAAAGATATTAAAGTTTCATTTATGTTGTTTCCGCAAGCAGAAATTATGCCTATACCAGTTACAGGGAACTTTAAGCCACTCATAAATATTATTTGTTATCTATATTTTCCAAAATATATCTTGCTAATGTATCAATTGAATAAAATATTTTTTGGCCTTCATTCATATCTTTTACTTTAACTCCAAAATGACGTTGTAAAAGAACAACAACTTCAACAGCATCAAGTGAATCAAGTCCCAATCCTTGCCCGAAAAGAATTTCATCATCTTTAATTTCTGAAGGCTTAATATTAGTAAGATTCAAATGAGAAACTAAAAGTTCTTTCAACTTTGTTTTGATTTCTTTAAGTTTTTCTTCATTAGTAGAAGACATATAAAAACCTCCTAACTTTCTACTCTTTCCATATATTATGGAAAATAAAACATTGAAAAGGATATTTATCAATATATTTTTCCAAAATATTTGCAAACTCTTGAATATAGACTTTCAATTGTTCTTTTTTATTTTCATGCTTTACATATTTTGGATAAATAATATTTTCAACATTTACAATATAACTTTTTAAGCCCGTTTTAGGAGAAAATAAGGTAACTATAGGGCATTCCAAAGAAGCAGCAATAGAAAAAGCTCCGCAAGGGAAATAAGCTTCATAATTTAAGAAGTTAACCCCTACATAATCAAAATCATATTTCCTATCTCCCATTATTGAAACAATGCTACCTTTTTCAATAGCATTAATTATTTTTATAACAGTTTCAGGACCATCTTCAGAAGAAATAAAGCCTATATAGTCGTCTTTCTTTCTTATACCTAGAACTTTCTCTATTGCTATATTATCTTCTGGTTTCATAACCAGATAAACTTTTCTATTCAAATATTTTAAAGAAGTTATAGCCGTTTGCCAATTCCCAAAATGAGCAGTTAACAGAATAAAACCTTTTTCATTATTATCCATTATATCCTTTAAATGTTGAAATCCTTCTATAGAAGTATCGAATTTTACAATACAAGATAGCGAAGCGTATCTATCAATCAACTGCATGCCTTGGTTTATAAATAACTTATAAACATACCAAAGTCTTAATAAAAAATTAGTATTTGGGAATCTTTTATTAATATAAGCCAAAGAACTTTTAACAGCCTGATAATCAAAAATTAAATAGTACAAACATACAAAATATAGCAAAAAATAAGCTACTCTAAGCCCCAAAAACCTAACCGTAACTTTAAAAATAAAATAACCTAAAGCATTTCCTCTTTTTCTTGAAGTAACGTCTTTCTTCTTTTCGTCAATCATAGTAGAATAGTCCAAAATTTTATAACTTTTTCCACTTGCGTTCAGAAGATATTTTTACTTCTTTATAAGTACCATCTTTTTTCTCTTTTTCTATGACCTTAAGATATAATCTTGCCATCTTAACTTCTTTAGACATATCACTATAAAAAGTATTCCAAGCATAATCGTACATTTTTTCCAAAGTATCTACACTCATCTTTGCAGGTTTGAATACAACATCTCCACAAGTATATTTTTTCCAATCATTATGCAAGATTCTGCCTTCTTTTTCCAACTTGGCCCTTATTGGAGTATGAGGAAAAGGTGTTAATACTGTAAATTCTGCCAAATCTAAATCTATTTCCATTAAAAAATCTACAAGCCTTTTTATTTCATCTTCATCTTGGTCATCTGTTCCTAATATTATTGTTCCTTCTACTCCAATTCCTCTTTCTTTTAACCTTTTTATTCTTCTTTTTATATAATCAGATCTATCTACTACAGCTTGATATACATACCAACAACCAGCTTCTGCAGCAAGATCAAGTATTTCATCATCATCCTTTATAGGATGTGAAACCCATTTTTTCTTTAAAGGAGCAATTGCTTTGAACAAATCTTTTTCCCATTGATCATCCTGAGCTAAGGAATTATCAACTATAAACAAACGATTATTATCAATACTTTCAAATTCTTCTACAACTTTATCAATTGGTCTAGGTCTAAACTTTCTTCCTCCAAGAAATGGAGTACAACAAGGGAAACAATTAAATTTACAACCTCTAGAAGCATGAACCAAATCTACCATCTGAACTCCACGAAAATTATACAAATCTCTCTTTAAAATATCTCTTCTAGCTGGTCCAATTAAGTTTGTATCTGGAAAATCTAATAAATAATTATAAACTTTCTTCAACTTTCCAGTTTGAAAATCTTTTATAACCTGTTCCATTCTTCCTTCTGCTTCTCCCAAAAAAACGCTATCAGCATGCAGTTGGGTTTCTTCACTATGCAACATAGTTGCAATACCGCCGAATATAACTTTTTTACCTAATTCTCTATATTTATCTGCTATTTCCCATCCCCTTGGAATTTGACAAGTTAACATACAAGAAATAAACACCAAATCTACATCAGTATTAAAAGTTAGAGTTTCAACGTTTTCATCGCAAAAATCGATTTCTACATCAGTTGGCAAAGTCGCTGCAAAACAAACAGGACCATGGGGTGGTAAATTAAATTCGGGTTGATTTTTAAGCTTGGGCCATTTTGGATAAATAAGCTTGACTTTCATTATAACTCCCTTTAAACTTAATATTGATAATAAAATTATTATAAAGTTATTTTGTTTTTTTTTCAAATATTTTAAGATTAACTCTAACTATAACAAGGAAAAGAGATTTTTTATGGGAACTAAAGGCGAAATAAAATATTGTGTTATTATTCCTACTTATAATAATGAGAAAACGTTAGAAAAAGTTATTAATGATGTTTTAATATATACTTCAAACATTATAGTTGTTAATGATGGAAGTAAAGATAGAACATCTGAGATTTTAACTAAATTTGATTCTAAAATTTTAATTATAAATAATGAAAAGAACTTAGGTAAAGGAGCTTCCTTAAAAAAAGGACTAAGAAAAGCTTTTGAATTAGGATATCAGTATGCAATTACTATTGATTCGGATGGGCAACATTTTGCTGATGATATCCCAAATTTTTTGGAAAAAATTACTACTGAAAAACCTATTATGATAATAGGTACTAGGGATATGAATTCTCCAAATGTTCCAGAAAAAAGTAAATTTGGTAGAAAATTTTCTAATTTTTGGGTAAAACTTGAAACAGGCAAAGAAGTTGAAGATTCTCAATCTGGCTATAGGCTTTATTCACTCAAAGAAATAAATAAGTTTAGTTTTATTACTAATAGATATGATTTTGAAATAGAATCTCTTGTTAAATGGATTTGGAAAGGTTATGATGTTTTATTTGTTCCTATAAAAGTTTATTATCCTCCTAAAGAAGAAAGAGTAAGTCATTTTAAAGGTTTTCTTGACAATTTCAGAATAAGTTTGTTGAATACATTCCTTGTATCTTTGGCCATTATTTACTATATACCTCTTAGAATATTAAAATCAATTTATAATAAAATAAAATTTTGAGATTTAATTCACTATTAGACTTACATCGTCAATTATTACACCTC
>FQKF010019077.1_pt1 | contig 29342 bp, 23 predicted proteins | sample 1504521 | NCBI WGS metagenome assembly FQKF01 (sample SAMEA4475357, study PRJEB15587) | soil metagenome | biome: Soil; feature: Field | place: India | collected 2015-03-11 | depth 0 m
CATAGGAGCACCTGCAGGCGCAGGAGATACGGAAAGCGCAGCCGGTGCCGGCTCGGCGGCATCATCGGCATCTGTTTCGGGGGCGGCCGCCTCAACGGATTTCATCAGCATGCGCGCATCAGCAGGTCCGGTTCTCGCCCTCATAGGGAGAGCCGCATCCTTTCGGCCGGGCTTGGCAAAAAAGGCCCGTTCTTCGCGGGCAGGGCGCAGCACAGGGCCGTCGCCCGTTGCCCTATCTTCGTCGCGAAACAGCGCAGGCTGATAGTGCACTGTTACGGACTCTGAAAAGCCGGGCACTACGGGTTCGAGCACCACCGTGCGCAGGTCGGTTTTCCGGTCTTTGCCGACGGTTACATGCGTTAGGCGAAGGTGAGCAAAGCCTTCGCGCGCCAGTTCTATCGTGTATGTGCCCGACGAAACCGAAGCGCAAAACTTGCCTTCGGCATCGGTCTGCAGGGTGGCGATGCGAACGGTATCTTGCCAGACTTGTACGGACACCCTGGCGAGCGGCTGACCGGTGGGGTCGGTAATGCTGGCGCAGATTTGGGCAGTGTCATTGAGGCCAAAATGCCAGCTTCCGCCGAGGAGCAGCAAAAGGAGCAGGATTGAGGAAGCGTTTTTCATAAAACCAGTTTGCGTTTGCGGTGAGAAGGAATGCCCTTTAGATGTGGCTGTGGGCAAAATTGCACAAGACCTTAACGCAGTAGCCGCTTGCCGATACGCCAGAGCAGCGACCATTCTTTCCGTATGCGAAAATACGGCTTCGGCTGGCCGCCCAGCTGGCGGCGCACGCGCTCGATAGCCGGGAGCATGCTGCCTAAAAAGTCGAATGTCGGTACGCGCAGCACTTCCAGAGCGAAGCACATGGCTTCCCAAGCCAGCAGGACACCTGCACCAGAAGAGCGTAGTGCAGGGTCTTCGCCCGCCAACAGGAGGTAGGCCGAGCGCCCGTCCCAAATGACGTAGGCCACAGCATGCGGAGCGCCTGTGTCGCGGTCTATGGCTTGGAAGATCTCGCGGCGCCCCTGCGTGTCCAACGCTCCATTCAAGCGCTCCAGCAGGGCAAACGAAAACGGTGCCCTTAGTCCCTGGCGCTCGAAAGAGCGGTTGTGCACCTCGTAAAACTGCTTCAGGTCGCCGCCGCGGCGTATTGCCACCCGCGCGGCGGCTTTAGGCAGCTTGTTGTTGCGATAGTCGGGTGCCAGATTGGCCCGAAGTGCAGCCAAGTCAGTGAGCGCTGCGGTGTACGAATAGCGCGTTGTCTGCCGAAAGCTCGCCCAATAGAACGGCAGCCAATTGCCAGCAGCATAGTGAAAGTCCTGTTCAAAGGCTGCTAAGGGCGGCAAATCGGCAACCAACGCGCGCAATAGCGGCATTTCATGCCGCACCGCGCGGTATTCGGGCAGTAAATACGGCCCTAAGAAGCGGCACAGCGGCGGCATGGCGACGTACTGCCAGCACCATTTTTTTTTGAGAAAAAACGGCAAAGCGGCCGCTACCTCGTTGCCGCGGTAAGCCAGCGCCGCCGACCAGTGCTCCGGACCACAAACAGCATCCAAATAATAAGGCTCCAAAAAAATGGGCAAGTCAGGTGCCCCGGCAGCGAATAAGCAGTATTTTTCCCGACGCTCTGCCTGCTCAAAGCACATTTGCCTACTCATTAAAAGCCAGAGTTAGAGTTGAAGTAAAAGCCACCACCGCCGGTGTTTCGCCAACTCCACTCAAAGCGGATGACGGAGTTGTAGAACAGGACGAGGTGTACGCCAAAGCCATAACCGCGCAGCAGGCGGTTGTTGAATGGATTGTTGGCGGCAAAGAACGGGTCATTGGCATAACCGGCATCGTGGTGAAGGGCGAAAAAGGTGCGTATGGGCAGGTGTTTGGCGAAGGGTACCCACTTGCCGACGTACAGATACTCATCTAAGAGCCGAAAGCGCAGCGTGGTGCGTTGTAGGCCGAAGTCGAGGCCATCTACGACGAAGAACTCGTAGCCGCGCAGCACGTCGTTACCGTAGCCCAAAGCCTGATTATTGAAAAACGGCGGCTGGCGGCGCGGCGCGCTGATACGGACTTTGGCCGTCAGTTCGACGCTCCAGCGGCGGCCCCAGGAGTGGTAGTAGCGGGCTTCGGCGGCCAGGCGCAGCAGGTGCAGGTCGTCAGAGGGCAGCAGGCCGTTTTGGCGCAGTTCGAGGGCGGCCAACCAGCCTTTGAGTGGATAAGGGCGGGCGTCACGCACATCGGTAACCACGCGATAGATGGCGCTGAAGTGGCGCTGTTGCGTGCGTCCCTGGCCGAAGAAGTGCGGATTGAGTTCGTAGGCCACCGTATCGCCCACGCGGTTGTGGTGGTACTCCACCATGAAGGCATGCGTAGTCAGCAGCCTCGGTCGCCAATAAAGGGCCAGATGCGCATACAGCTTTTGGCGCAGCCACAGGTTGGGGTCACTGACAAATTGCTGGCGGTTGTCGGCCGTCAGGTACTGCACCTCGTGGTTTCGGCCGAAGCCCACAGCAGCGCGAATGCCCAATGTCTGGCGGCGGTTGAACCACGGGCGCTCATACGAAGCCTCGTAGCGGTTGGTATAGCCGAAATTAAGGCTTACCTTCAACACGTCGGCATGGCCACTCAAATTGAGGTGCGAAGAGCTGACGCCGTAGTTGACGCGCCTGAGCGAGCGATTGAAGTCCGTCCACCAGACGTTAAAGTTGCGGTCGGCCAACTCGAAAACAGGGATGGGATAGAGGTACCACATCTCTTTGAGCCACAGGCGTACAGCCAACCGGTTGCCAGGTTCGAGTGCTTCTATCCGGATGGTCGAATGGGCAAAGAGGCTGGTATTCATCACCCGCAGGCGGTTGCGCTCCAGCGTTTCGGCAAGCGTGGTCAGGTCCAGCGTATCGCCGGCCCGAAATTCCAGCTCGCGCAGGATGAGCTCCGGGCGCGTACGCTTGTTGCCCTCCAGAATAATGGTATCAATGCGTAACCACGGCCGCTCGTCTAAAGCCACAGCACTCTGGGCCCAAACAGGTGCTGTAGCTACCGCCTGCCCCAAAAGCAGCGCCACCCAGACGGCCTTTCTTGTTTTTGGGTAAAAAGTCGCTCCCACAATCGCACGCTGTTTTTCGCATAAACGCTCGCGTAATGGCGAAAGATGCGAGCTTTTGGGTTGGTTTTCGAGTGAGCGAGGAGGTTTTTTGTTCGGGGACGCTAATGAAAAATCCGAGCAGCAGAATTGGCCGAAACTACATTCTACCTCAATACAGCCCTCCTCGGCGCACAACCTGTCCGGCAAAAGCCTCTTTACTGAGTGCCTCGGTTTCCTCTGTAAAACCACCCTGCCCCGTGTTTGTAGCCTGTGCAATAGACCACTGCACAGGCCACAAACGCCTGAAAGTCAGGGATAGCCAGCGTGTATTGGCCTTACATTTTCCAATCCAGTCGCACCGTGTAGCTGCGCGGTCCTTCCAGCAGGGCCGGGCGATAGGAGTAGACCTGGTTGAGCACATTGTTGCACAGCAAGCTTACCTTCAGGTGCTCGCCGATCTTGCGCGAGGCGCGCAGGTCAAAGATAGTGAAACCCTTGTTGTAGCGATCGCGGAACGACTTGACGCCCGGAATACCGAGTTCGAACACTAAGTCCACGGCTTCCATATGGCTGTTGTATTGTACCGAAGCACCGGCGGCATAGGGGCCTATGGCATATTCGGCGTCCACCTTCACCATGTCGCGGAAGCGGTATTTGAGCACATTTCGATTGACGGAGGTTTTGTATTTGGCCTGGTCAAACGCCTCGCCCGGTGCTAAGCGATAGATGGGGTTGATGTGCGTCCAGCCGCTGAGCAAGTAAAAGGTGCCCGGGCCGATTTTGCCCTGTCCCATGACGGAGATTTCCGCGCCTGAAACGCGCGTATCGCCGACGTTTTTCGACTTGAACACGATGGCCGGGAAAATGCGGTCGAGGTCGAATTCCATCATGTTGTCGTATTCCATGATGAAGCCCGTAACATCCAAAAAGCCGTAGAAGCGCCCCAGGGCAAAGCCCTGTTTGAGGCCCACCTCGGCTGTCCAGCCCGTTTCGGACACGAGGTCAGGATTAGGCGCCACATTACCTACACCGAAGGAGGTGTTGATGAATTTTTCGGCAATGGTCGGATAGCGATAGCCCTGGCCCCACGAAGCACGCAGGTAGGTAGCCTGGGCGGCCTGATAGTTGGCTCCTATGCGGAATACCGGCCGTCCTTCACGCGTGATGCCGTTGGGGATGGTGTCGAACTCGTTCGGGCTTATCTGGATGACGTCCGGGCTTTTCAGAATGTTCTCCTCGTAACGCACCCCCCCCGAGAGATTGAGGCGGTCGAAGGCCTTCCAGTCCAATTGCAGGTAGCCAGCGTAGTTCTGCGTGTTGTAATTACCGCGGTACAGGATGGCTTCCACCGTGGTATGGATAGCCACCACGCCGGTGGTGAGCACCAGCCCGACGCTTTCCATGTTTCGCTGGAACTGGTATTCGCCGTAGAGCATGTCGCTTTTGTTGCTCTGGTCGTCCGTGTTGTCGTTAAAGACGTGGTAATAGCGGCCCAGGAAGCGATGGCGATTGCCGTAATCATCGAAGTACAGCACCGTGGGGTCGATGAAATAGCGCTGTCGGCCGCGGTTGGCCGTTGTAGAGTTAGCGCCTGGCAAATACGCCCCGGTAGTGTCGTTGGCCCAGGTAAAAAAGGAACCGCTGCGCCCAAAGTTGAAGTTGGTGTTCAGGCTAATGGACAGCCGGTCACTGACCCGAAAGCGCACATTGGGCGTGAAGCGGATGTAACGCGAATAGGTGTCTTTATTGTAGGTATCGCGATAAGCGCCAAACGAGCCGAGCACCAGGTCCCATCGGCCAGCCTTACGCCGGTGTGCGAAGCTGTAGCCCGTCTCAATGGGCAACAAGATGCCCGAGGTATCGGTGCCCCACCATTTCATACGGCGGTCGCGCGGATTGCCCCATACCTGGCTGAATACAGCCGCGTCGGTTTCGGGCACGTCGGAAGCATAGCGCGTGCGGATATTGATGATGCCGTTCATGGCCGAGCTACCGTAGAGGGCCGATGCAGCGCCCTTGAGCACCTCTACCTGGCTGATGTTTTCTATCGGAAAATCGGCCCAGTTCGGGTAACCGGCATCGGCTTGCAGGGCCGGGATGTCGTCCACCAGAATGAGCACGCGTGTGCCCGCACCATAGGCAAAGCCCGCACCGCCGCGAATACTGGCCTGACCGTCCACGATGGCTACGCCCGGAATCTTGACCAGCGACTCGTCAATTTGAGTGGAGTTGACATTCTCGATGAGGCGCGGGCGCAGAATATCCACTGAGACCGTTACCTCGCCCAGCGGCTTCTCGAATTTGCCGGCAGTTACGGTAGTCTGCTGCAGCAAGTTATCAGCATAGCTGAGCTGAAGGTTCACCTCCGTAACTTGTCCCTCCGAAATGCGCACCAGGTGGCGCAAAGGCTCGTAGCCCGTGTAGATGAGCGACATCTCGTAAGTGCCCGCCGGCAGGGCCAGCTCGAACTTTCCATCGGCGTCGGTGATAGTGCCTGCTGCTCCTACCCGCACCGTTACGCCGGGCAGCGGCTCGTTGCGCTCGCGGTCGGTTACGGTGCCGCGAAGTGTAATGTCTTGAGAGAACAGCGTAGCCACCAGGAGACTAAAAAAGAGGGTAAATGCTTGACGCATAGCCTTTTGAGCATGGGTTTAGTGAAAAAATGACCGAAGGTGGATTACAACAAGAGCGGGCGTAAAAGTACAGTTTTTTGCCGCCGCGCCAAGAACACCTGTTTCGCTTATGAGAAGTGGCGCACTTGCAAAACGAGCACTTCAAAAAGCCAGAAAAGCCGCACCTTCGCCCAGCTTTTTTCAGAACATGCGGACAAACAACAAGGAGTATGGAGCATTTTGACCCGAACAACCCCTGGCGAATTGCTGCAGCAGCCATTTATCGCAAACCCACCGACTCGCGCATTTTCGGCACGGTCGAACTTGACGTTACAGAACTGGAAGCCTTTATCCTGCAAAAGCGCCGGGAGGGAGTGCGCGCCACCATCATGCACCCTATCATCCTGCTGCTGGCCCGAGGGGTGCGCACCGAGGTGCCCGAAATGAACTGCTACGTGCGGCGGGGCCGCTTGGTGCACCGCGACCGTATCAACATTACCGTAAGCGTACTCACCGAAGGGGGCACGCAGATCAGTTCCGTTACGGTGCCCGATGCCGACCGCCTGAGCCTTCCCGAACTGGCCGAAACGCTTATGAAAAGTGTGCGCGACTCGCGCCAGGGTAACCAAGAGAAGGCTTCTGGCTCGAAGGGGCTGCTGACAAATATCCCCTGGCCCTTCCGCACCTGGCTGGTGCGCATCGCGAAATGGATTACCGTAGATTTGGGTATTCCTCTGCCTGCTCTCGGCCTGTCGCCCGATGCATTTGGCTCTTTTATCGTATCCAACATCGGCAGCATTGGCTTAGATGTTGGCTATGCCGCCTTGCTCCCACTGTCCAACGTGTCGTGCGTCATCACCATGGGCAGTGTCCAGAGTAGACCCGTCGTGCTGGATGACCAGATTGTGGCGCGGCGCATCCTGACCATTAATGCTGTATTTGACCATCGCGTTGCAGATGCTGTACACGTAGGGCGGATGTTCAAATACCTGAAAGCTTTTATTAAAGAAGGGAACTTCGAGCAATTATGCACGCCGCCAGTCAGGAACGAAGTTTGACCACAATTTTGGTCTCTTCGCGGTAGGTGTTGTCGGCGTGGTTGTAGCGCACTTGCAGCTGGATACGCCCTGCCGGGATGCCCTGGCGCGTCAGGAAGGCCCTCCAGGCGCCCAATTTGAGCACCGCGAGGGTTTCCAAGTTCAGGGAAGCATCGGGCGGAAGCGTCAGCGTCTGGGTGAGCACAGCAGCCGTCTCATTGTCGGCTAGCGAATAAACTAATGGTTCGGAGCCCAAAAAGCCATCGTAGGTTATGCCCGGCTCGTAGGTCAGCGTGCTGCGATCTTCCTGTAATTCCGTAATCAGCGTGATATTGTCCAGGAGCCCCCCCTGCTGCAGCATGCGCTGAATTTGCTGCACAATGTGTTGCGCTAAAGCCATCTTTCCCGAGCTGAGCACATAGTCCTCGTCGTCATCCGGAAAATGATAGGTAATGGCCGCTGCTCCCGGAAAGGCGAAGGTCCGCACGGGGAACGTGTTGGCCGGCAGGCCAGGTGTTTGGCGAAGCGCCTGGGCAAAAAGCGCCTGCACGCACTCGCCGTCGCCGATGCGGATGCAGGTAACCTCATTGCGCTGCGGCCGCACAGCCGCGCAACGCTCTGAAAGACGCTGATGCTCAGCACTAAAGGTCTCAGCACGGCTATTGACCTCAGCCACCTGTTCCTCAATGTTGCGTAGGGCCGCGCGCGTTTCGGCCGACACGACGACGCCACTGTCAGTAGCCTTGCGCACCGCCAACTCGGCCTGCTGCTTCTTGAGGGCCAGCGCCTGAAGTGCCTGACGTATTTGCTGCAATTCGGCTTCGCTCTGAGCCAACAGCAGCACACAAGAGTCCGCAGCCGATGCCTGTCGCTGCGGCGATAGGCCGGTCTCCGCCTGGCGCAATAACGCTGCCAGCCCTTCCTGACGCTGGCGTAAAAGATTAGCGGACAAATCAAACGCCTGCGCCAACGCCTGCACTGCCTCCTGCTCGCCGCGCACCAGATTAGCCGGCGCCACCGGCATGGGTGACTCCTCGAAACGCGGACGTGCCGAAGGCCGCATCAACGCCACGCCGGCTCCCACCTCAAAAGTGGTGCCCAAAGCCCGATGCAGCTCCACACAGGCCGTCAGGCGCAGGGCCGAAAACGGCGACACCCCAAACTGCATGCGCGCCCCACCGCCATCTGAGCGCAGACCAGCGCCCACCATCAGGCGGTCTTCCGGTAAAAAATAGGCGTTCACATTGATATCAAAAGCGCCCTTCATGCTCCCGCGCATCACCCGCGCCATCAACGCTGGTTCCAGCGCAAACACGCGCATCTGATAGCGATAGCGCACATTGGCCAACACATGCGGTGCCGTACGGTATTCTAAGACGCTGCTGCCGTCGTCGGCCAACTCTAATTCGCTGGTAAACAGCTGCATCGCCGCAGCGTCGAAAGCCAGCCGCGAACCGCCCGATATTCGATGCTCCACCGATAGCCCCGGGCCGCCGTCAAAACGAATTCGATTGACGATGCCCTGAAAAAGGCTCAAGTCCACCGGGTCGCTCAAACGACTGGCATTAAGATTGAACCGATACGACCGCACATTGACGCCCACGCCCAACGCAATGCGCCAACGCTCTGCATCCATCAGCCGATACGAAAAAAAACCGCTCGCCTGCGTTTGACGCAATAGGTGCACCTCGTCCGTGCTCGCCTGCAAAGCCACACCGATGCGTTCGGGCAGCAGGTTCGACACATCGGCATGCAATAAATAGGTGTTCGGACGAACATCCGCTGCCAACTGCTGAAACTGTTGTCGATACACCGCTGCTATTTGCCCTTGCCCTCCAACACCCTGAGCCGCCGGGTTAAATAGCCCGGGCATCCATTGGTATTGATTGAAATAGGGCATCTGCTGGGCCTGAAGCCCAAATGCAGCCGTCAGCCAGTACAAAAAGAGGAGTAATCGGAACAAACGCATAGTACTACAAAGTTACATCCCTTGAGTAAACGAACGTGATACTGGCAAAATACGTGCTATTTTTTACAGAGAACGGCAGAGACACCTTGTGGCGTCTTGCGGGGGCAAAGAGACCTCTGCTGGTCACCTATTGCATTCCCCGGTTAGAGGCAAGCGGTTTTTTTAGCAACAAAGGCGCGAGTGGGTTCTTTGCCACAAAGGCAAGAAGGTTTTGCTTTGGGACGACACTTCCCAGCGGAGATGTCACCTCGCTTGAGGTGTCGCCTTCGAGGCACAAAAAGGCGCTATCTCCAAAGCAGCTTAGAGCCCTCACAAAGGCACGAAGGGCTTTTTTAGACAATGGCGCCAGGAGACTTAGACGCCAAAGATTTTTTCAAAATCGCTTCAGTGCCACCTCCACCCAGGTGGTTTCGCCGCGTTTGAGTTCGGCGCCGGTGAGGGTTTGGCTTTCATAGCCGATTTTTCCGAAGGTGAGGGAGTACAGTCCGGGCTGTCCGGCGCCGGTTTTGAAGGTGCCGTCGGGGCGGGTTACGTCGGTGTTGGTGGTGCCCTCTACGACGACTTTCACGCGGCTTAAGGGCTGTCCCGTGTCGGCATCGGTTACGCGCCCTTCGAGGTAGGCGGCGCGCGCGTAGGTGGGTCGGAAGACAAACAACCCTTCGTTACGCGCCGTAGCGATGATGTTGCCTGAGGGCAGGTAGGGCGTGGCATCCCAGACAAGCGAGTTGCCCAGCAGGGCGTGGGCCACCTCGATGAGGTTGTCGGGCCGATGGGCATCCACGATGGTCAGCTGGCCGCCGTAGGAGGGGTTGATGAGGAAGTCGTTGAGCACACGCACGTTATGCACTTCCTGGGTAGGGCGTAAGCTGGGGTAGTAGGTATCGAGCAAACGAATGTGGTTCAGGTCGCTGACGTCGAAGCTGGCCAGAGGGGCATTCCAGCGTTCGTCGGTGGTGAACAGATACTGGCTGTCGTCGGAGAGCCAGCTGTTGTGGTTGAAGGCTCCGGGCGTGGACTGTACGGCGAGCAGTTTAGGTTTGGTTTTGTCCGACACGTCGAAGGCGCTGAAGCGACCCAAATAGATTTCGCTGGCCCAGAGCGTATCGTTGCGGATGAAGCCATCATGCACGTAAGGAGTGTTGGTAATACTTCGAACGATGGGGTTCCATGGGTCGCTGAGGTCGCAAATGACAGTGCCCTGTTGCGTGCCGCCGAAGATGTAAAGGTGCCCGTCTTCGCAGGCTACGGTGTGGCTGCGGCGGATGAGCGTATCCTTGCCCGGGCCAAACCACACGCGCCACTGGATGGTGTCGGGCAGGCGGCGTAAGTCCACGATGGTGATGCCGCTGTTATTGCCCTCCGAGCCAACGTAGGCGAAGCCGTTCCAGGTCTTCACCTCGCGCCAGTTATTCGTTGGACCGGGCACGAAGAAGCGCTCTACCGGCTTTGTCGGGTCGGTTACGTCAGCGATGCTCAGGCCTTGATTGGTGCCAACTAAGGCGTACTCATTGCCCAGGCTATCCACGTAGTGCCAGCAGCCGGCCAGCGTGGCGGGGGTGTAGGGCAAATGGCCGAGCAACTCCAGCTGACTCTGGGCTGCGGTTGCTGACAAGCAGAGGGAGATGAGCAGGTGGCTTATGCGGTATATCGTTGTCATGGTCGAAATGGTAAAAAGTGAAGGAGGAGGCCGAGCCGTGTGTGTATAGACAAATTTAAGCAGGCGTGATGTTTTACAGCATTATTTTTTTCAGAGACGACACCTTCCTTTGGGAGATGTCACTTCGCCCGAGGTATCGTATTTGAGGCACGAGAAGGCGACATTTCTACAACAGCCTAAAGCCGCCACGAATGCACGAACGGAAAAAACCAGCCAGTTTTCCAAACGGACGAGGCGCAAAGGCGAAGCCCCGAGGCGCCAGATGCTCTTTAGGAGCACATCCCGGTGGATTTTAGTTTCTGATTGGCGGTAAGCAATACGCCGGCATTTTATCCGGTCAAAGCAAGAGATATTTGCAGGGGTTACTTTTTAAAACATGCTCAAACACATATGCGCACAAAGACAACCTTACTGCTCTGCTTTTTGGGCTTTAGCCCGCTTTTTCCCCAAAATAGCACCTACAAACAGCCACCTGCTGACGTGGCTTCGGTGATGCTGGCGCCGGCGCCGCCGCTGACGCTGCCCAGCCCGACCCACGAGGCCATTTTGATGGTGGAATACAATCCGAATCCCGGACTGTCGCTATTGGCGCGTCCATATGCGCGTCTGGCAGGCATACGCATTGATACAGCGCTGAACTGCCGCCAGCTGACGACCGAATACACGGGCCTGTGGGTGCGCTGGTTGTGGCAGGAGACGCCCGTGCGTATCCAGTTGCCCGTACACGGCACGCTGGCCGGCATACCGCGCTGGTCGCCCGATGGGCGCAAAATTGCCTTCGGTATCCGCAGCCCGATGGGGGTAGAACTATGGGTGGCCGAAGCCTGGACGGGCGCCTGCCTTCGGGCGGGTAACATGATGCTCAACGATGTACTTGGCCCGGCCTTCGAGTGGATGCACGACAGCGACCGCCTCCTGGCTAAAGTGGTGCCCGCCTATCGCGAACCCGCACCCCGACCCTCGCCTGTGCCCGCCGGGCCAGTTATTGAGGAGACTACGCCGGGCAAGCTTGCCCAGGTGCGCACGCATCAGGACTTGCTGCAAAACGCCGATGATGAGCGCCTCTTTGAGTACTACGCCACAAGCCAGATAGCCGTTATCCGCACCAGCACCAGCCAGGTGCACCAGCTGAGCACGCCTGACTTGTATGTGGACGCCGAATGGTCGCCTGACGAGAAATACCTGCTCGTAACCACGCTACAAAAGCCCTTCTCTTACCGCGTCCCGTACTACGATTTCTCACGCCGCACCGAAATCCGCGACACCAACGGCCAACTCATCCGAGAGGTGGACAACCGCCCCGTCAGCGACGACACCCCGCGCCAGGGCGTCGTTACCGGCCCGCGCGACTTCCGCTGGCAAAGCCTGCACCCCGCCCGCCTGCTGTGGGTAGAAGCCTTGGATGGCGGCGACCCTACCCGAAAGACCGAATACCGCGATGAACTTTTCCGAATGGATGCCCCCTTCACAGCACCTCCCGTCTCCATCCTTAAAACGCGCCACCGACTCACCAACTTAGACTGGACAGCCGAAACCGATATCGCCCTGCTGACTGAGTACGACCGCGACCGACGCTGGACAACCACCTACCGCATTCACTTAAATAAACCCGACGAAAAGAGCATCCTCTTCGACCGCAGCGTTCGCGACGATTACAATGACCCTGGCTCGCCGCTTTATACGCGCTTGCCCAACGGCCATCGAGTCCTGCGTCAGGAAGGCGACTGGGCTTATTTTAATAGTCGTGGTGCCTCGCCCAAAGGCGATTATCCACGTCTGGATAAAATCCACCTCAAAATGGGCAAACGCCAGACCGTCTATGCCTGCCCCGAAGGCGCCTTTGAGGAGTTCGTCATGTTTGAACACAAAAACACCCAGCGCATTGTTACGCGCTACCAGACCAAAACCGAGCCGCCCAACTTCTACTTGGTAGATTTAAAGAACAACACGCGTAAAGCACTCACGGCCTTTACCGACCCAGCCCCCCACCTCACCCGCGCCGAAAAGCGCTTGGTCAAATACCAACGCAACGACGGAACAACGCTCTCGGGCACGCTCTACCTGCCGCCCGACTATCAGCCCGGCCAACGGCTGCCGCTGTTCATCTGGGCTTACCCTATCGAGTACTCCGACGCCGCCACCGCCGGCCAAGTACGTGGCTCCGAAAACACATTTACCTACTTTCGCGACGCCTCGCCGCTGTTCTTACTCACACGGGGCCACGCCGTGCTTATGAACGCTACTATGCCCATCGTAGGTGACCCAGAGACGATGAACAACACGTTCGTGGAACAGACTGTCGCCTCAGGCCGTGCAGCCATTGACTACTTAGACTCCCTGGGCATTATTGACCGCCGTCGTGTGGGTGTCGGCGGCCACTCTTACGGAGCTTTTATGACGGCCACCTTGCTGGCCCATTCAGATGACTATGCCTACGGCATCGCCCGTTCGGGCGCTTACAACCGCACGCTGACGCCCTTTGGCTTTCAGAGCGAACGCCGCTCGTTCTGGGAGGCGCCCGACGTCTATATGCGCGTGTCGCCGTTTTCGCACGCGCATCGCATCAATGAACCCATCTTGCTCATCCACGGCGAGGCCGACAACAACTCGGGTACCTTCCCGATGCAGTCCGAACGCCTCTTCCAAGCCATCAAAGGCAACGGTGGCACAGCGCGCTTAGTGATGCTACCACACGAAAGCCACAGCTATCGCGCCCGTGAAAGCGTCCTGCATGTCGTAGCCGAAATGCTAGAATGGGCAGAGCGCTATACCCGAAAGTAAGCCGCTGCCCGGCTTTGCTCACCAGCGGTTGCACAGCCCTGTTGGCGTTGTCCGGGCACAACCGCGCACTCGCATGTTGCGTTTACGCCAACCCATGACGCGAAAAGCGCTCTGGAGGTATCTTACCTGTGTTTATCCTGACCATCTCATCACACTTCCATGAAGAAACATCTTCCTGTCCTCCTGTCCTTCGCTCTGGCGACTGCCGTTGTCTCCGCCCAGCCCAAACTCGAACTACGGCTTTTTGCTTCGGGCTTCAATCGCCCTTTGGACGTTACGCACTGCGGCGACAGCCGCCTGTTCGTGGTAGAGCAGCACGGTATCATCCGGGTGCTGGATAGCGTTGGCAACCGCTTGGATACGTTCCTCAACATCATCGCCCGCGTGCGCTCTACGGGCAACGAGCAGGGCCTGCTGGGGTTGGCCTTCGCGCCAGACTACACACAAAGTGGCCATTTCTACGTCAACTACACCCGCCAATCTGACGGTGCCACAGTGGTGTCGCGTTTCTCCGTATCGCCCTCCAACCCTAACCGCGCGGAGGCGAACAGCGAGCAAATTTTGCTGACGCAAACGCAGCCCTACAACAACCACAACGGGGGCTGCATCAAATTCGGCCCAGACGGCTATCTCTACATCGGCTTAGGCGACGGCGGCTCGGGTGGCGACCCGCAGAACTACGCCCAAAACCCGGCCTCGTTGCTGGGCAAAACCCTGCGGATTGACGTGCGTAACAGTCTGCCCGGACAGCCTTACGGCATTCCACCTGACAACCCGTTTGTGGGCAATGCTGCTTTCCGCCCCGAAATCTGGTCGTGGGGCTGGCGCAACCACTGGCGCTTTTCCTTCGACCGCCTGACGGGCGACTTCTGGGCCGGCGACGTAGGCCAGAATGCACGCGAAGAGATCAACTTCGAGCGCCCTGGTGTCGGCGGCCGCAACTACGGCTGGCGCTGCTACGAAGGCACAGCGCCCTACAACACTAACGGCTGCCAGCCTGCCTCAGCCTACGTGCCACCGGTGTTCGAGTACGCCAACCCCGGGCTGGGCCGCTCTGTGACGGGGGGCTTCGTGTACCGCGGCGGTCAACACCCCGACCTGTACGGCTACTACCTCTTTGCCGATTACGTCAGCGGACGCTGGTGGGCCACCCGTCAGGTGGCGCCCGATAGCTTCGTCACGTCCGTCCTCGGCGTGTTCACCCCCAGCCAGATCAGCACTTTCGGCGAAGACCGCAACGGCGAGCTCTATGTGGCCGCTCTGAGCCAGGGCACGATCTATCGCATCCTCGAACGCTGCTCCAACTTCCGCGTGAGCCTCCAGACGCTGGAACAGCCCCCTTGCTTTGACTCGCCCAGCGGTATTGCAGTGGCCCGCATCAGCGGAGGTAGAGCACCCTATTCTTTTGCCTGGTCCGATAACAGCGTTACCACCGACTCATTGCGCCCATACCTGTTGCCGGGCGTCTATGCCGTCGAGGTCCGCGACTCCCTCGGCTGCATACGGCGCGATACGATGGTATTAACCCCGGTAGAGACACCGCCTGCCGGCCTCGAAATCACCTTCGCCAATGGCGTGCTGAGCGTCTCTCCTGGCGGGTGGGCCTCTTATCAGTGGAAGCGCGACAGCGTGCCCATTCCTGGCGCTACATCGCCTACCTACAAGCCTGCCCAGGACGGTTACTATTCCTGCCTGGTTACCTCGCTCAACCAGTGCAACTACGAACCTGGGCGGCTGGTTACGGGTATTGTCTCGACGGCGAGTCCTGCCGACGTAGAAGCGTTTACGCTCGCACCAAATCCCGCCTCTGCAAGCGCGCGCCTCTACGTGCAGCTAAAGCAACCAGCAGCCATCGCGTGGGAATTGCTCGACGTTACTGGGCACGTCCTTTACCAGCAGCGCGGCGCCGGCCAAATCTTTGACGAACGCCTGCCGCTCGATGGGCTACCGGCGGGCCTCTACCTCGTCCGGCTGACCACGCCGGCAGGAGCAGCCGTGCGGACGCTGAAGGTGAAATAACAGGAGAATAGAACCTGAAAAAGGAGGGCTGCTTCCGGGCGCATCGCCATTTACTTCGCCCTTCCCACCAGGCGCTCGTAGGTCTTCAGCTCACCTTTTTCATCGGCGTAGATGGCGTACAGTTGCAGACCAGCGCGCTCGGCAATGGGCAGGGCCTCGTCTAAGCCCATGATGAGGAATGCTGTAGCGTAGGCGTCGGCGGTGGTGCAGTCGTCAGCCACAACGGTTACGCTCAGGAGTTGGTGGCTGACGGGGTAACCGGTGCGCGGGTCAATAGCGTGACTGAACTTTTTGCCGTTGCGCTCGATGAACTTCCGGTAGCTGCCCGAGGTAGCCATTGCCTTACCGCTCAAGGGAATGACGGCTTGCAGCGGCCGTTTTTGGGCTTCGGCAGGGTCGGCAACAGGTTTGTCAATACCGATGCGCCAGGCTTCACCGCGTTCGTTGACGCCAGCGGTGCGCACTTCGCCGCCGACTTCGATCATGTAATGTTCAATGCCCTGTTTTTCCAAAAACTCAGCGATGAGGTCGACGGTATAGCCTTGGGCGATGGCGTTCATGTCCAGTTCGATGCGCGGGTCATCTTTTTGCAGCCGACCGTTGACGATGCGCACTTTGGAATAACCGACCACCCGGCGCAGGCTGTCTACCTGGACAGAGTCGGGCGGCGGCAGGTCTTTTCTGTAGCTAAACCCCCAGGCGCGCACCAGCGGGCCGATGGTGATGTCGAACACGCCCTCCGTTGCCTGGGCCAGCTGCTGCGAACGCTCGAAAACAGCCACAAAGTGCTCATCCAGAAGCACATCCGCCTCATTGCGGTTGAGGCGGCGAATGGTGGAGAGGCTGTCCCATAGCGACATACTGCGGTCAATGACCCGAAAGAGGCTATCCACCGAAGCCGAAAAGTCGCGCCCTTGCGGGTCTGCGTAGGTAATGTGAAACGTAGTGCCCTGCGCCTGACCTTCCAGGTGCATGTAACGGCGCTGAGGCGCCCGGCAGGCGAGCAAGGCCAAGACAGTGAATATGGGCAAAAGCCAATAATGGGATTGCATGGGCCAACAGCAATGGAAAAGTGAAAGATGGAAAGTTGAAGAATGACCTTGAAGTCTTTGTACACTCGCAGCCCCAAAAAACCTTAGCGTCTTTGTGATAAGGAAGCATTCGGGACGATACCTCCTGACGGGGGACGTCGCCGCAAATTCGGGCCTTTGTGGTAAAAAAGTCGGCACCAAAAAGCAGAGGCGACCCGAAACCCGTTTGTCTCGCGCCGCCTCTGAGGGGAAAGGAACGCAGATGGCATTAGCTGCCAAAGTCGTCGAAGGCGATCATTTCCTTGGGCACGCCCAGATTGTCGAGCATTTTTTGCACGGCGGCGAGCATGAGCGGCGGACCACAGAGGTAGTACTCGACCTCTTCGGGCTCGGGGTGATTTTTCAGATACTGCTCGAGCACGACTTGGTGGATAAAGCCCGTGTAGCCCGTCCAGTTGTCTTCGGGCAGCGGTTCGGAGAGCGCGATTTCGAAGCGGAAGTTCGGGAACTGGCGTTCGATGGCGCGGAAGTCTTCTTCGTAGAAGATTTCGCGCAGGCTGCGCGCGCCGTACCAGTAGGAGACCTTGCGGTTTGTCTTCAGGGTATGAAAAAGATGGAAAATGTGCGAGCGCAGGGGAGCCATACCGGCACCGCCGCCGATGTAGATCATTTCGCGGTCGGTGTTCTTGATGTGGAACTCGCCGTAGGGGCCGCTGATGGTTACCTTATCGCCGGGCTTGCGCGAGAAGATGTACGACGAGCACAGGCCGGGCGGTACGTCGGCAAAGGCACCTTTGGCGCGATCCCACGGTGGTGTGGCGATACGGATGTTAAGCATGATGATGTTGCCCTCTGCCGGGTGGTTGGCCATTGAGTAAGCTCGGAAGATAGGCTCATCAATGACCGCTTTCAAGCCCCAGATTTTGAACTTGTCGTAGTCGTCGCGGAATTTTTCCGGAATGTTGTACAGGTCAGTTTTGAAGTTAATGGTCGTTTCGGGCACGTAAATCTGGATGTAGTCGCCCGAGCGGAATTTGAGGTTTTCGCCCTCGGGCAGTTTCACCACAAACTCCTTGATGTAGGTGGATACATTTTCGTTGGAGACGACTTCGCATTCCCACTTCTTAACGCCGAAGACCTCTTCGGGCACGCCGATTTCCATGTCCTCTTTGACCTTGACCTGGCAGGCCAGGCGCATGTGGTCGCGTACCTGAGCGCGGTTGAGGTGGTTAGTTTCGGTGGGCAGCACGTCGCCCCCCCCCGAGAGGACGCGACAGGTGCACATGGCGCAGGTGCCGCCACCGCCACAAGCAGAGGCCAGAAAAATGTCATTGGCCGCCAGCGTGGAGAGCAAAGAGCCACCCGGCCTGACGCGCAGCGGATGCTCACGGTCGCCGTTGATGATGATGCTCACTTCGCCTTGCGGCAGCAGGCGGTCTTTTGCTGTCAGGATGAAATAGGTCAAAAAGAGAATGACCACAATAAAGACCACCAGACTGGCTACGATTACTGGAAGCATGTGCCGTTCTAATTTTCAAAGTTGAATGCCAGAGAAACTTAAAAAAGCCATGCCCATCAGCCCTGTGATGATCATGGCAATACCCAGCCCTTGCAGCGGTGCTGGGACATTGGAATAGCGCAGGCGCTCGCGAATAGCGGCCAGCAGCACAATGGCTAAGAAAAAGCCAATGCCCGAGCCTAAGGAGAAGACTGCCGTTTCTACAAAATTATACTCACGCTCCTGCATAAAGAGCGATGTGCCCAGGATGGAACAATTCACTGTAATGAGCGGCAGGAAGATGCCCAGCGAGTTGTAAAGGGCCGGCGTGAACTTTTCCACCACCATCTCTACAATTTGTACGGCACCGGCAATCGTGGAGATGAACAGAATGAACGCCAGGAAGGTCAGATCCACGCTCGCCAGAGAGGGATGTATCCAGGCCAGTGCGCCCTCTTTGAGCATGTACATCAGAATGAGGTAGTTGAGCGGCGTGGTGAGTATCATTACAAAAATGACTGCCAGCCCCAGACCAAATGCCGTTTTAATTTTCTTGGAAACGGCTAAGAAGGAGCACATGCCGAGGAAGAACGCAAAGACAACGTTCTCCACGAAGATGGCTTTTATCAGAAGATTGAGCAGATGTTCCATAGTCCGTACTGTTTAGGAGACGTTGACGAGTTTTTTATTCCAGCTGCGCTGTGCCCAGATGTAGATGCCGATGATGAACAGGGCGGCTGGCGGTAACATCATCAGGCCGTTGTTAACATAGCCCATGTCGTAGGCCCATTGCGGTATCACCTGATAGCCCATGAGCGTCCCCGAGCCGAACAACTCGCGGAACACCGCCACCACGATGAGAATGATACCGTAGCCCACACCATTGCCAATACCGTCTAAGAACGAAGGCCAGGGCTTGTTGCCCAGTGCAAAGGCTTCCAGACGGCCCATGACGATACAATTCGTAATGATCAGCCCTACAAACACCGACAGCTTTTTGCTGACGTCAAACATGTAAGCCTTGAGCACCTGGTCCACGATGGTTACCAGCGTAGCAATAACAATGAGCTGCACAATAATGCGCACGCGCGTCGGGATCGAGTGGCGCAACAACGAGATAATGAGGTTGGAAAAGGCCGTTACGAAGATTACCCCCAAGGCCATAATAAGGGCGGGTTTGACCTGCACGGTAACAGCCAGCGCCGAACAGATGCCCAGCACCTGCACGGTAATAGGGTTATTGTCGTCCAACGGGTCGCGCAGCGTGCGGATGTTCTTCTTCGAGAAGAGCGGCTCCTTCTTCTTCTCGACTACAGGAGCGGGAGCGATTTCTGTTGCCATGATCTCTGTCTATTTGTAGCAAGGGCGTTATTCCCCGGCCGGAGTGAGCGATTGTTTTTGTTTCTCGAAATATGACAGATAGGGTTCGATGCAATTTTTCAGCATAGTATCGGTGCCACGCGACGTAATGGTTCCACCGGAGATGCCGTCCACGCGATGTTCATCACTAAAGTCGGTCTTGTCCGTAGGCTTGACCACGCGCACAGAGACGAATGTGTTAGACTCAGACATTATCTTTTTGCCGCGAAACTGGGCCTGAAACTCTGCTTCGGCGATTTCCGCTCCCAGCCCCGGCGTTTCGCCCTTGTGGTCAAAGGTAGCGCCGTAAACAGTATTGAAATCGTCTTCCAGCGCCACATAGCCCCAAATAGGGCCCCACAGGCCGACACCATAGGTAGGGATAATGTAGTACTTGCGTCCGTCATCACCGGTGTAAATGTACAGCGGCAGTTTGCGCTCAGCAGCGGGCTTGTTCACCTCGTCTTTGAGCACAAGGGCGTCGGGGTCCTCGCCCGCCAGCTCTTCTCCACGGCTGTTGACCACCACTTTTCGGATGCGCTCCTGGAATATCGCCCGCACCTGATCCGGCTTGGCGTCGGTGATGCGCACAGAGCGCAGAATGTTACTCTGTTTGTCAAGGGCGGCATTGGCCTGCTGGGCAGGCTTGAGGCTTTCCGACAGGAAGGCCAAAATAATAGCCGTCAGTACCGAAATGGCAGCGGCGTACATCAAGGTATATCGGTTGCTATGCACGGCTCAGTTTGCTTTTTTTAAGTCTGCTTTTGATGTGTTGCTCAACGACCAGGTGGTCAATCACCGGCGCAAAGACGTTCATGAGCAGGATGCTCAGCATCACCGCTTCCGGATAGGCCGGGTTGAACACCCGCAGAATGACCGTCAGGGCACCGATGAAGAAACCGTAAAACCATTTGCCTTTTTCTGTGTGCGCGGCGCTTACCGGGTCGGTAGCCATGTACACCGTGCCAAAGGCAAAACTGCCCATCAGCAGGTGGTAATAGCCCGGGGTGTGCATCGCATGGTTAGGCATACTGGCCGGTGCCAGGATATTGAATAAATAGCCCATGAACAAGGCCCCCAACACGCATGACAGCATGATGCGCCAGCTGCCTACACCCGTGCCGACCAGTATCAGCGCACCAATGAGGCAGGCCGCTACGCTCGTTTCGCCAATCGAGCCTTGCTCGAAGCCCCAAAACATATCCGCCGGCGACAGCAGGTTGCGGAAGTTCTCATCGAACGTAACCAGACTCGTCGCACCCGAATAGCCGTCCACAATCGCATGCCCGGCTTCCGGCGACAGGTCCGTCCAGATGTCGCCCGACATGTAAGCCGGAAAAGCGAAGAACAAAAACGCGCGAGCCAGCAGTGCCGGGTTCATGAAATTCATCCCTGTGCCACCAAAGATCTCCTTACCAATCAGCGTGCAGAAAACAGCTCCCAGCGCCACCATCCACAGCGGCACCGTTACAGGCATCGTCAACGGAATAAGCAGGCCACTCACTAAGTAACCTTCACTGACCGAGTGGCCCTTCAGGACACTGAACAGAAACTCTACGCCCAAACCCGCCGCATACGACACCACAATGATGGGCAGCACCTTCCAGAGTCCAAACATAAAGTAGTCCAGATGGCTCATTTCCATGCCGTATGCCTGGTAATGTTGGTAGCCCACGTTCCACATACCGAAAAGCAGCGTCGGGATCATGGCAACGATGACCGTAAACATCGTACGCTTCAGGTCAATCGAGTCGCGCACGTGCACCCCATCGTGCGTGGTGTGCGGAGGCGTAAACGCAAAAGTCTCCAGCGCTTCAAAGGCCGGATACCACCGCTCAAACCTTCCGCCCTTCTGAAAGTGAGGGCGGGTTTTATTAAAAAAATCTTCCAGGAACTTCATAGACGCCTTCGGCTTATTTTTTTGTTTCTCAAATACTTACATTCATTCAGCGAAATGTCTTAGCCCTCTTTGCGCATATACTCCAGCCCTTCGGCCAGTATGCGCTGCACTGGGATTTTGGACGTGCACACAAACTCGCACAGTGCGAAGTCCTCTTCGGCCACCTCATAAATACCCAATTGTTCCATACGCTCTACGTCGCGGGCCAGAATGGCCTTAAGCAGGAAAGTGGGCAAGATGTCCATGGGCAGCACCTTTTCATATTCGCCACTCATCACGAAGGCGCGCTCTTCGCCGTGCGTGTTGGTGTCTAAGTTGTATTTTCGCTTGGGCCACAGCCAGGAGAAGTACGTGCGCGACAAGCTTAACTTGTGGAAACCCGGCAGCAGCCAGCCCAAGAATTCCGGCTTATCGCCCTCCGGGATGACCGTTATCTGGTTGGTATAAAACGAGACAAAGTCATCGGCTGATGAGGCCTTGCCCGTCAGCACGTTGCCCTGAATGATGCGGCAATGGTCGGAGTTCATCTGGTCTCCCAGCACGTCGCTCATGCGTTGCCCGGTCCGGACGCGCACGTAGCCCGGCTGGCGAATGCAGCCGCCTGTGAGCGCCAGTACGCGGTCGGCTCGGAAGCGGCCCTCGCGAAAAAGGCGGCCAATGATGACAGCATCCTGCACGTTGACCGTCCAGACCTTTTCGCCCGGCTGGATAGGGTCAATGTGATGGATCTGGATGCCCACATTGCCCGCCGGATGCGGGCCAAGAAAGCGATGCACGTTGGCCGACGGCACAGCATCGCCTAAGTCAGCTTCGCTCAGTCCTCCGCCCTGTTCGCGGATGCCTACATGCAGCTTGCCGTTGGCCAGGATGTTCAGCACGCGCAGGCCAGCCTGCAGGTTTTCGCGCTCCGAAGCCAGTGCAAAACCCCAATCGGATGCCAAAGGTGCCGAGTCGAAGCCCGACACAAAGATGGCCTTTGGCACATCCACCGGGTCGGCGATGATGGAGAACGGCCGCTGGCGCAGATACTGCCAGCATCCGCTGTCCAGCAGCTGCTGGATGACCGTCGCACGGTCTAAGCGCATCAGATCGGCTTTCGGAAACTCGGCGTACCGCACCTCACGGTCAGGTAGAATTCGCACTTCCAGAATCCGGCGTTTTTCGCCGCGCACAATCTCCGCCACCTCGCCGCTCACCGGCGACGGAAAGCGCACATTAGGCCGGTCTTTGTCGTAAAAAAGCGCCTGCCCGGCCAGCACCTCATCACCCGGCTGCACGAGCAGTTTGGGGGTAATGGCCGGAAAATCAGCAGGTTTCACGGCGAACAGGTCCGAAACTGGCGCCTCTCGAAGCACCTTCTCGGCTTCGCCCACTAAGCGGATGTCGTATCCGCGTCGAATGTTGATCGTTTTGCCCATGTTTCTCTCTCCTTTACGGGTGGCGGCAAATGAAAGGCGTTTCGTTCTGATGGCAAAGAGTTTGGTACAAGAGAATTTTGAAAATAGAATCAGTACAAAGTAACCGATGCAAAAATAAGGAGCGCCAGACTGAGCAGTCCTCCTGACGGTTAGGTACGGTATTCCTCACAACAAGCCAGACGGCGTATTGTTTGGGCATTTCATTGATTATGACAGGATTAGCAAATTTTATTGGGCCGCTGAAGGTGCAAACAAGTCCACCTTTCCTCCCGCGAAAGTGTGCACTTTTGTGCGCCATTATGGTCATAAAAATCGCTGACATTGACTGTACTGCTCTTAGACAATTACGACTCGTTCACCTACAACTTGTACGACTACCTGCGACAGGCTGGTGCTGAGTGTGTGGTGGTGCGTAACGACGCTCCCGACCTGCTGGCGTTTTCGCCCGATGACTTCGATGCCGTAGTACTTTCGCCCGGCCCGGGGCGGCCCGAAGAGGCGGGCCTGATGCCCGATTTACTGGCGGCCTGGCACCGCGCTTTGCCCATACTGGGCGTTTGCTTAGGCCACCAGGCCATTGGGCTTTTTTGGGGGGCTCAAGTGGTACGCGCGCCGTTGCCCATGCACGGCAAGACCTCGCCGGTGCGACATATTGGCCACCCGCTGTTTGCCGGCATACCGCGCCGCTTCAGCGTCATGCGCTACCACTCGCTAGCCGTAGTCGGGTGGGAGCAAACATCCCTGCGCCCCTTAGCCTGGGCCGACGACGGCGTACTGATGGCGCTGGCTCACCGCTCGCTGCCCATCGTGGGCGTGCAATTCCACCCGGAGTCTGCCCTCACGGAGCATGGCCTGACCCTCATTGACAACTGGGTGGCCTGGGCCAAGAAACAGACGCCTGAGCGCCGTAAACGGATATACTCCGCAGTGTAGCCTCCAGAGGGGGGTGAGCATAAAATGTCCCTACAAGACGATTTTTTGCTTCATCAGGAGTCCTCTTCGCAGCCTGAGAAGACCTTTAAAAAGGGCCTCAAAGCCGAACCTCCACTCAGCATTAGCCTCAACAACCAGAGTTTAGGCCGTCCCCATGCTCGCCAGCCCGAAGCACGCTGCGCTTCCCCCTTCAATACTCCGACGAGATGAGCAAATCCATGTCAGTGCTTTTAATCTGAAAGCGCTCGCCCAAATACTGGTTGGTCAGGCAGCCTTTGTACGTGTAGACACCGTTTCGGAGGCCTTCATCGCCGATGATGAGGGCGTGTATGCCGCCCGCTTCGGCTTTGAGGAGCAGGGAGGTCAGGATGTTGCTCACGGCTTCGGAGGCGGTGCGTGCCACGCGAGAGGGTATGTTGGGCACGCAATAGTGGATGACGCCGTGTTTGACGAAAGTAGGTTTGTCGTGCGTGGTGGCCTGCGAGGTTTCAAAGACGCCACCCTGGTCAATGCTGACGTCCACAATAACTGAGCCGGTTTTCATGCGCTCGACGATGCTTTCGGGCACGATAAGTGGCGAGCGTCCATGGCTGGAGTGCATGGCGCCGATGGCGACATCGGCGGTGAGGAGTTGTTCTGTCAGATGAATGGGATTGACCACGGAGGTGTGCAGCTGGCGTCCGATGTGGCGCTGCAGGCGCATGAGTTTGTAAACATTGTTGTCGAAGACGCGCACCTCAGCGCCCAACCCGATGGCCGTGCGGGTGGCGAACTCCGCCACGACGCCTGCGCCCAGGATGATGACTTTGGCTGGCGGAACGCCCGCAATGCCGCCCAGTAGCACGCCCAACCCCCCGCGTGCCGTAGAGAGCAGATCGGCTCCAATGAGGATGGCGCTGGTGCCGGCGATTTCGCTCATGGCGCGCACAATGGGGAAGACGCCCATTTCTGTATCGCGGATGTACTCCATGGCCAGCGCAATGACGCGCCTCCGTTGCAAGTGCTGGATATACTCAGCCGTGACCAGCGGCAGATGTATGGGCGAAATGATGACCTGGTTGGGCCGCATCAGGTCTATCTCTTCAATCGTGGGCGGTGCTACCTTCAGGATGACATCCGCCTGAAAAACTGCCTCACGCGAGTGGGTTACCTCGGCGCCCGCTTCGGTGTAATTCAGGTCGGAGAAGCGGGCCTTGTCTCCTGCGCCCGTTTCGACGATGATGCGATGCCCATGCGCCACTAATGTGGCCACCGACTGCGGGATGAGCGCCACGCGGTTCTCTTGCAAGGTCGTCTCGCGCGGGATGCCAATGAACAACTGCTGATGCCGGCGCCCTACTTCGAGCGTCTCCGTTTGGGTGATCAGCCTGGCAAATGTCCTGGCTACGGTTTCCATGCCAATGCACGTTGGGTTGTTCTATGAAAGAATAAGGTGCCGTCTCCGAGCCGATACGATGCGGATATGAAGCCTGGCCGTATCTGCCGGCAGGAGAGGTTCGATAACCTGTGGCCACTCGATGAAACAGTACCACGGGTCATGGAGCATCTCTTCAACACCAATTTCGAGGGCCTCCTCGGTATTCTGAATGCGATACAGGTCGAGGTGGTGTACTATGGTGAGCTGCCCGGAGGCATCGCGGTAGGTGTAGTCGTTCACTAGAGAAAAGGTAGGGCTATCGGGGCGTTCTTTCGTGCCCAGCCATTGGCAAAAGGCCTGAACGAAGGCTGTTTTACCAGCACCCAGTTCGCCGTAGAGCGCCACTTTTCGACGCTGACCCAGGGCCTCTGCTATTGCGGGTATTGCTTTTTCCAAGTCCAACAGGGAAGAAGTATGCCATTCCACAGGGTCAAAGGTAGCAACTTATTGCGTGATGTCGCACCTTTGCCGCCACTTATGCGAGCCGTTGTTCAGCGCGTTTCACAGGCTTCCGTCGCGGTGGACGGTAAGGAAAAAGCCTGCATTGGTCGGGGTCTGCTCATCCTGTTGGGCATCGAACACGATGATGGGCCGGAAGATGCCGAATGGCTAAGCAAAAAAATTGCCGCCATGCGCATCTTTTCAGACGATGCCGGGCTGATGAACCTGTCGGTACAGGACATTGAGGGGGAGTTGCTCGTCGTCAGCCAGTTTACTCTGCATGCCAGCACGAAGAAGGGCAACCGCCCTTCATTCATCCGAGCCGCGCGGCCCGAGCACGCCATACCACTTTATGAAACATTCGTCCGCTTGCTCGAACGCGACAGCGGGCGCCCGGTGCAGACCGGCGTCTTCGGCGGCGACATGAAGGTGCTGCTGCTCAACGACGGGCCGGTAACCATCTGGATGGATAGCCGCAACCGCGAGTGAACCCCGCCGCGCGTACCTTTGTTGCCACAGTCGTTCATCTCGGTCACCACAGGCATCGTCGCCAACGACGACTGCTCACTAAATCTCACACAGCTATGCACAACCTGCTCGCTACCCTGCATTCTTACAATCGCTATCTCATCTTAGCGGCGCTTCTGTTTGTCCTTTTGCGCGCCTTCAGCGGCTGGCTAACCCGCCGCCCCTATGAAAGAATAGACAACACGGCCTCGCTGGTGCTGGTCAGCCTGGGGCACCTGCAACTACTCATTGGCCTCATTATGTGGGGCTTCACCAGCTCCTGGACGCAGACGGCTTTCGCCAACATGGGCCTTGCCATGAAAGACCCTAACCAGCGCTATTGGGCCGTAGAGCACTTGGTGGCCATGCTTATTGCCATCGTGTTCATCCAACTGGGCCGCACCTTTGCCAAGAAAACGCCTGACCAAATGGCCAAGCACCGCAAGACGGCCATCTACACGGCTATTGCTGCGCTCATCATCGTCGTCACACTGGGGCAAAAAGGCCTGCTCATCGGTTCACAGTACGGCGGCTAACAAATGGATAGCGCCTTTGCTGCCGAATTCCGCGCTCAGGCCATCTTCCGCATGGAAGAAAGCACGCGCATGTGTCGCCGTGCGCTGGAAGAATTGCCCGAAGAAGCCCTCTGGCAGCGGCCCAATGAGGCCTCCAATAGCGTGGGTAACCTTTTGCTGCACCTGCGCGGCAATATCCGCCAATACATCCACTCCGGCTTAGGCGGTCAGCCCGATGTGCGCGAGCGCGACGCTGAATTCGCTGCCCGCAGCGGCTACACGAAAACTCAACTCTGGGCGATGCTGGAACAAACCGTCCGAGAAGCCTGTGATATTATCCGGCAAGCAGACGACGACAATCTCCTGCGCGTACGCCGTGTGCAGGGCTTCCAACTCTCCGGCATCGGCACCGTCCTGCATGTTGTGGAGCATTATTCCTACCACACCGGCCAGATCGCTTTTTGGGTAAAACACCTGCACAACACCGACCTGGGTTTCTACGCAGGCTTCGATTTAAATGCCACATAAAGGTGTTTTAGCCACGAATGCACGAGTAGAGGTTACTACAGAGGCACGAAAAGACTCGCGTTTCTTTTTTGAGTCGAATTGCCCATTTCAGGCAAAAGGCTATTTTGTCTTGCAGCTGCTTTGGTAGCATTTAGCGAGCCTAACTACTTTTGCGCGCTCAAAGCAGGATTTTTTCCCAAAAATAAAAAACACATAAAGCGACCATGTCCAAACTGCATTTGCTTGTAGTTCTCATTATGCTGGGTATAGGTATGGCCAATGCCCAGCCTGCCCAAGAGTACCTGGATGATCCGGTGCTGTTTACCGTAGCCCAGACGCCTGTTCGGGTGTCGGAGTTTCTCCAGATTTACACCAAAAGCAATCAGCAAAAGGCTGACTTTTCGGAGGCCTCACTACGCGAGTACCTGGATCTGTACATTAAATTCAAACTAAAGGTACAAAAGGCCCGCGAGATGCGCTTAGACACCGTGACCACCTTTCACAGCGAACTGGAGGGCTACCGGCGCCAGCTGGCTGCGGCCTATCTGGTGGATAGAGAGGTAACGGAGAAACTCATCCGCGAAGCCTATGAGCACATGAAACAGGACGTGGAGATTAGCCATATCCTCATTTCATGCAGCCGTGAGGCCTTGCCTGCTGACACGCTGGCCGCCTTCCAGCGCGCCGCTGCCCTGCTGCAAAAGGCGCTCAAAGGCTCGGATTTCGCCCAGCTGGCTCGCGACAGCTCCGAAGACAGGTCCTCTAAGGAAAACGGCGGCTATATTGGCTTCGTAACCGCCCTCCTGCCCGATGGTTATTACTGGTTTGAGAAGGCCATTTACAGCTCCAAACCCGGCATAGTGCCGCATGTGGTACGCTCACATCAGGGATACCACGTCATTAAGGTGCACAGCTTTCGCCCCGCGCGCGGCGAAGTGGAGGTAGCCCATATCCTCATCCGCAAAGGCGACAACGAAGAGGCCAATTATATGAAGCGCCAAAAGGCAGATAGCGCCTACGCGGCGGCTCAACGCATGTCATGGGACGAAGCCTGCATGCTTTACTCCGAAGACCAGGTTAGCGCCGCTAAAGGCGGTTACGTCGGAGCATTCGGCATCAACCGCTACCAGCGCAGTTTTGAAGAAGCCGCTTTTGCCTTAGAAAAAGACGGGGCCATTTCGCCACCTGTAGAAACCACCGTAGGCTGGCACATTATCAAACGCATCAGCCGACGCCCGCTACCTGCCTTTGAGGAAGTGCGCCGCGCTCTATCGGAGCGCATTAAACGCGACAGCCGAAGTGAAGTGGCTCGCAGAAGCCTCATCGAACGCATCCAACGCGAGGCCAACTTCCGCGAATATCCCAAAAACTTGCAGACCTGGGCCAGCCAACAAGTGGACTCCATCTTCCACACCTTCCGCTGGAAACCAGACTCCACCGCACCGCAAATACCGCTCATGCAGTACGGCGACCGAGTCTATATGGTGGCTGACTTCGAGGAATTCCTCGCCCGCTCCAGCCGCGACCGCATGCGCGGGTTGGGGCACCCTATTGAGCAAACCATTACTACCCTTTATCAAAACTGGGTAGATGAAGCCGCCATCACCTTCGAAGAAAGTCAGCTGGATAAAAAGTACCCTGAATTCCGACACCTTATGCGTGAATACGAGGAAGGTATGCTCCTCTTCGACGCCGCCAAAATTGAAGTGTGGGACCGCGCTAATACCGACACCGCCGGTCTTCAACGCTACTTCGACGAACGCCTCAAAACCAAATACCTCTGGGACGAACGCGCCGTCGTCAGCTTCTACACCCTCAAGTCCGAAGACTCTACCCTGCTCAAAAAAGTGCGCGAATTCGCTGCTAAAAACGAGCCAGAGGCCGTCTTGAGAAAGTTCAACAAGAAAGAAGAGGTCCTCGTCCGCTTAGAAAAAACCTACGAAAAAGGCCGCAACAAAGACTTAGACAACATATGGCGCGCCGGCGGCATGTCGGAGCCTAAAAGGGATGCTACCACAAAAACAGCCTCCTTCGTCAAAGTAGAGCGCTTGCTGCCGCCTTCTCCCAAAGCCCTCAGCGACGCCCGTGGCTACGCTGTGGCCGACTACCAGGACTATTTGGAAAAACAATGGGTCGAGCAACTGCGCGTCCGGTATCCGGTTAAGGTCAACGAAGAGGTGCTTCAGGCACTCATCAAACGCCAATAACTCCGCGGGGCCCAAACCCGTTTGAGCGCCTGGCTTTTTAGAAATTCGGTAAAATGGCATGCCATCAAAGCGCATGCCGTGCGAAGACCGTTCTATGAGTACAATCACAAGTATTAGGATAAACTAATACTTTCTCGCAAACAGGCTACATTAGTCAGGAAATGGCTTGGATGCAAAATGCAGCCACCGCACGACTGGACGCTTATACAGCAAGCACTGCAACGCTAACAGAGCAAACAAATACGGATACCCCAGAGGGCAAGTATTGCAACCAGTCCCGTCCCGTCTTAGACAGTAGGAAAGGTAGTTCTTTCGCCCAAAAAACGCTGTGAAACAAATGCCCGCCTGCCGGCGCCTTCTCCGTCGAGCACTGCGCCAGCCACAATAGGATACCCGTGCGGTCTTTGTCTATCTTTACTTGCAAATCAGGGTGCCATGACACTTCCAAA
>FQKF010003504.1_pt1 | contig 29229 bp, 26 predicted proteins | sample 1504521 | NCBI WGS metagenome assembly FQKF01 (sample SAMEA4475357, study PRJEB15587) | soil metagenome | biome: Soil; feature: Field | place: India | collected 2015-03-11 | depth 0 m
GAGATAGTGCTTGTATCTTTGATTATGAGTATGTTAAGCCTTACTGGTATTATCTATCTTCTTGGTTGATTAGTATTGAAATAATAGAATGTGGCTCACTTTCAATTGTTGAGTAATTTTCGTTTATTATCAAATTAAAACTATGTTTTTCATCTGTTGGATTAAATACTATGCATATGATAGAACCATCTTTATTTAAAAAAGCTACAGTTTCAATTTTTGAATTAAAAGAACTTGTAGCAAGTCTTTTTGCACCTTCTTTTATAAAATTACTGAAATGCCCTATAGCATAAAAATGACCTCTTATAGAAAGTTGATTTGTTTGAGTATTGGCAATAATTGGAGCATCACAGTAATTTTTTACATGATTTGGGCCACCATTTTCATCAAGTAAAATATTCCAGTCTATCCAGCCATTAGAAAAATTATTTAAGTCACCAATAATATGATGTGCATAACGTTCTGCAACTTTCCAGTCATCAGAAGCTATACCGCCCTCCTGACATGCTTCTGTATTTAAGAGAAACTTTTCTGGATATTTTTCATGAAATAATCTTAAATTTTCAAAATGATCTCCACTATACCAGTGGTAAGCTACCCCATAAACATATTCGTAAGCAAGTGAATTTGATAAAATAGATGAGGCTCTTTCATATATTAATTCCTTGTTGTGATCCCAGATGAATATTTTTATGTGGGAAAGTTTTTCTTTTTCGAGAGTTGGATAGAGATGCTCTACAAGGAATTCCTCTTCTTCATTTGAAGTGAATTCACAGGAATCCCACACTTGTTTTGCCATAGGTTCATTTTGAATTGTTATTCCCCATATATGTATATCTTCTTTTTTGTATTCCTTTATAAATCTTGCTATATATTTTGCCCAGAGAGGATAGTATTTTTTAAGCAATTTCCCACCTTTATTTCTATCTTTATTTTCTTTCATAAACGCAGGTGGACTCCATGGAGAAGCAATGATTTTTAAATCTGGTTTTATTCTTAATGCTTCTTTTAACAAAGGAATAATATATTTTTTATCTCTTTCTATTGAGAAAGTTGATAAATCTTCATCATTTTCTTCAATATGGGAATAATTGCCAAGTGAAAAGTCAGAACTTCCGATATGAATACGTACAAAGTTATATTTATTTTCTTTGAAATACTTATTAAGTATTAATTCCTTATCGGTTTGATTTAATTTTGAAAAAACATAGCCTGAGGCTTCAGTAATAGCACCTCCAAAACCAAGAATTTCCTGATACTCTTTTTCATAAATTTTAATGAGGTTGAATTCGAGTTTTTTATCTATTTTACTTAAAGTTAAAGGCTTTTTTACAAACTTTTTTTCTTTTGTTGAAATATATAATTCCATGATAAAACTCCTATCCAAGCATAAGGGTTGCAATTGTTAGATATATTCCTGTACCAATAATATCAGCAAGAGTTGTAATTAATGGGGTACTTGCTGTTGCAGGGTCTTTTTTAAGACCAGCAAAAATAAAAGGTAATATTATTCCTACAAGTGAACCAATAATAACATTTACAATCATACTGATTACTACAACCTGAGCTATATTAAAACCACCTCTTATAAAGCCCATAAAAGAAATGCCTATCCCCATAGTAATTCCAAGCAAAGTAGAAACAGAGATTTCTTTAAGGAATAGCCTTACCCAGTCGGCTGGCTTAACAGTTCCAAGTGCTAATGCTCTAATGGTAAGTGTAGCAGATTGTGCACCTGCATTTCCAGCAGTATCAACAAGAACAGGTAAAAATGTTACCAAAACCACATACTTACCAATAAGAGACTCAAAACTATTTATAATTCCACCTGTAAAAAGATCCATTATAAGCAAAGCAAAAAGCCAGAAAATTCTACTTTTGTAAAGTGTTGTAATTGGAGATTTAAGAAGGTCTGTTATAATATCTACACCAACATCATGCGAACTTATACCAGATACTTTTGTGAAATCTTCAGAATCTTCTTCTTCCATAATGTCCATAATATCATCAATTGTAACAATACCAAGAAGAATTCCATTTTGATCAACAACTGGTAAAACATTAAGTCTATAACGCTTCATTGTTCTAACAGCTTCTTCCTGATCTTCGTTTACAAATATAGAAATAAAATTTTCATCCATTATTGAAGAAATCTTATTTTTTGGATTTGAAATTATAAGCCTTCTTATTGGAATATCATCAATAAGTTTATTGTTATCGTCTATTACATACACCATATTTATGGTTTCTGCATCTATTCCTTTTTCTCTTATGTATTCGATAGCCTGTTCAACCGTCCATTCTGCTTTAATTGCTATATAGTCAGGAGTCATCAACCTACCGACACTATCCTCTGGATAGCCAAGTAATTGTAATGCTTCTTTTCTTTCCTGAGGAGGTAATAGATTTATAATCTTTTGTGTAGCTTCAGGAGGTAACTCTTCAAAAAGTTCTGTTCTGTCGTCTGGAGAAAGTTCAAGGAATATTTCTTTAACCTGATCATTTGTTAATTGCGAAAGAATTATTTCATGAGTTTCAGCATCAAGTTCACTGAAGACTTCACTTGCAACTGACTTCGGAAGAAGACGAAAAACTATAAATGCTTCTTTTTCTTCAAGACTGGTTATAAGGCTCGCTATATCCTGAGGTGGCCAGTCAGATAAAACTTCTTTTAATGCTTTCCATTCTTTCTTTTCTATCAACTCAATGATCTCTGGCTTAAAAATTTCTTTAAGCATACTGACCTCCTCTGGAAAGGTGTCGGAAAGGTCAAGAATTATAACATAAGTCCTTTTTTTTTTCAAAAATTATTAAAGATTGTTTTTTTATTGGCAGTCTGAAAATTTTGAATAAAAACTAAATTTTATTATTGATATATTACAGAATTTCATTTTAAAATTAATTTTTAAAATTATTTTTTAAACTGAAAATTTGAAATTTTTGGTTTTTTGTTTTATAATAATTAATTCTTGGGGGATATTATGAAAGTCCTTGTTATCAATGCAGGTAGTTCTTCACTGAAGTATCAGCTCATAGAAACAGATAGTGAACTTGTTATCACAAAGGGAATTGTTGAAAAGATAGGTAGTGATGCCGAATTCAGTTTTAATAACAAAAATGGTGAAAAGATTAAATCAAAGGTTTCTGCCAAAAACCACACAGAAGCACTGAAAGTGGTTATTGATTCTTTAATTGATAAAAACAATAATTTTATCTCCTCTCTTGATGAAATAGATGCTATTGGTCATAGAGTTGTTCATGGTGGAGAAGAATTTTTTAAATCAGTTTTAATAGATGATAAAGTTATAAAATCAATTGAAAAATATTCTGAGCTTGCTCCACTTCATAATCCTCCAAACTTACAGGGTATTCTTGCCTGTAAGGAAATTTTACCAAAAACAAAGCAGGTTGCTGTTTTTGATACTGCTTTTCATCAGACTATGCCAGAGAGTTCTTATATGTATGCACTTCCGTATGAGTTTTACGAAAAGTATGGAATAAGAAGATATGGCTTTCATGGTACTTCTCATAGATATGTTAGTATGAAAGCAGCAGAGTTTCTTGGAATAAAAATTGAGAATTTTAATGCTATTTCTTGTCATCTTGGTAATGGTTCAAGTATTACAGCTATTAAAGGTGGAAAGTCAGTTGATACATCTATGGGATTTACTCCACTTGAGGGTGTGGTGATGGGAACAAGATCTGGTAGTATTGATCCAGCAATAATATTCTTCCTTATGGAAAAAGAAAATCTCTCTCCAAAAGAGATAAATGATGTTTTAAACAAAAAGTCTGGGCTTTTAGGTTTGTCTGGAATTTCAAATGATTTAAGGGATATTTTTGCAAAAAAAGATGAAGACAAAAGAGCAAAAATTGCTATAGAAGTCCTTGTGAAAAGCATTAGGAAGTATATTGGGGCTTATATGGTTGAACTCGGTAGAGTTGACGCTATAATATTTACTGCAGGTATTGGTGAAAACGAATGGCATATCAGGGAACAGAGTGTTATGGGGCTTGAAGAGTATGGAATAATCCTTGATAGTGAAAAAAATCAGACTACAAGAGGAAAACTTGCAGATCTGAGTAAAAAAGAATCTAAAACCAAAATCTTGCTTGTTCCTACTAATGAAGAATTAATGATAGCACTTGAAACAAAATGGATAGTGGGTTAAAGTTGGATTGCATTTTAAATTTTCAATTATCTAAAGAGCTTGATTATTCAAAGTTGTTTTCTGAGTTAAATGACTGGCTTAAAAGTTCTGGAATTAATAGAATATTTCTATTAACTTCAGAAAAAACTTCAGACTTTATCAATATTGAAAATCTCTCTTTTCTTCCAGAAGATATAAGTGATAATGTTATTGTAATAAATAAATTTTTTGATTTTGATTTGAATTTCTTATTTTCATTTCACCTTCATAAAAATTTAAGAGCAACAATTCCAGTGAAAATTGACTATGAAAGTGGTAGTTTTTTACTTGATGATGACTTTAATTTACTAGCTAATTCTTCAGGTGAAGGATTTAACCATTTTGGTTGTTTTGTTCTTAAAAAAGATTTAATTGGTAAAGAAGATGTTATTTTTAATGATAAAGCAATAGGTTTACCTATTTATGGAGAAATAATTGACTTAGGTAAAATTCATTCACAGATTGAACTGGAGCACATAGTTTATAAAATTTCTGAGATAAGAAAGAGAAATAAACTTAAAGTTGTTTTTCTGGATAGAGATGGTATAATCAACGAAGATCTTGGTTATGTTTATAAAATCGAGGATTTAAAGTTCAAAAATGGGCTTTTTGAATTTATGAATTCTATTGAAAAATACTTTGATGGGTTTGTTATTACCACTAATCAGGCTGGAATTGCTAAAGGGAAATTTACAGAAGAAGATTACTTCAAATTTCAGGATCATCTTGAGAGAGAATTGATAAATAAAGGGTTTAAAATACTTGGTAGTTTTTATTGTCCATACCATAAAGATGGGGTTGTTGAAATTTACAGAAAAAAAAGCCTTGATAGAAAACCAGAACCTGGTATGTTTTTAAAGGCTGCAGAAAGGTTTAATATTGACTTAACGAAGAGTGTTATGATTGGTGATAAAGAGAGTGATAGAATAAAACTTCCTTATCTTAAGTCATATATTCTTAAAGGAAATTATGAGATTAAGAATAATCTTAATGTTTATGGAAGTTTTGAAGAAATTTTAAAAGCAATATTAGATGAAAAGGTTTATTAAATCTTTAAAATTTGCCATCAAAGGCTTATCATTTGCTTTGTTTAATGAGAAAAACTTTCAAATCCACTTTTTTGTGGCAATTGTTGTTATTTTATTTTCTTTTATTTTAAGAATAAAAAAAATTGAATGGCTTTTTATAATTTCAGCAATTTTTCTTGTTTTAATCTCAGAATTAATCAATTCTGCTATTGAAAAATCTCTCGATTTGATAGATAATAAATATAATAAAAAAATAGAAATAATTAAAGATATTTCTGCCGGATTTGTTTTGCTTTCCGCCTTATATTCAATAATTATAGGATTATTGATTTTTTTGCCACATTTGTTTAAATTATGGTAGGAGGTTTTGTATGGCTAAATATCTGATAGTTGGTGGTGTAGCTGGTGGAATGAGTGCTGCTGCAAGATTGAGAAGGCTTTCTGAGAAAGATGAGATAATTGTTTTTGAAAAGGGTGGATACGTTTCTTATGCCAATTGTGGACTTCCATACTACATTGGTGGAGTAATAAGTGAAAGAAATAAACTTTTTGTTCAGACACCGTCTTCATTTAAAAATAGATTCAATGTTGATGTGAGAATAAATACAGAAGTTATATCAATAAATCCAGATAAAAAGACAGTTAAAGCAAAAAACCTATTGACAGGTGAAGAATATACAGAAGACTATGATAAACTTGTTCTTTCTCCGGGAGCAGAACCTTTTGTTCCAGATATTAAAGGCGTCAATTCTGACAAAGTTTTTAAATTGAGAAATGTCGATGATACCGATAGGATAAAAAACTATATAGACAAAAATAATCCTAAGAGAGTTATAGTTGTAGGTGGTGGATATATCGGACTTGAAATTGCCGAAAATCTACACCATAAAGGAATATATGTCACAATTGTTGAGCTTGCAAACCAACTTATGCCGCCTCTTGATTATGAAATGGCCTCAATCATTCATCAACATCTTAAAACAAAAGGTGTAGAGTTCTATCTCAACAATTCTGTGGTTGGTTTTTCTGAAGAAAACCAGAAGGTTAAAGTAGAACTCAAAAATGGAAAAGTTTTACTTTGTGATATGGTTATAATGTCTATAGGTGTTAAACCTGATGTAAAACTTGCAAAATCGGCTGGTCTTGCTATTGGTGAAAAAGGAGGAATCTTAGTTGATGAATATTTACAGACAAGCGATCCAGATATTTATGCAATAGGAGATGCAATAGAGGTAAAAAATTTTATTACAGGAAAAAATAGTCTTATTCCACTTGCTGGTCCAGCGAATAAACAGGGAAGGATTGTTGCTGACAATATAATAAATGGTAATAAATTAAAATATTTTGGAACAGTTGGTAGTGGAATAGCAAAAGTTTTTGACCTCACAGTTGCTGTAACTGGAGCAAATGAAAAGTTATTGAAAGCAGAAAAAATACCATATCAATATACAATAGTTCATCCATCTTCACATGCTACATATTATCCTGATGCTTTGTCCCTTTCTTTAAAGGTAATCTTTTCGCCTGAAGATGGTAGAATACTTGGTGCCCAGTGTGTTGGTTTTGATGGTGTTGACAAAAGAATTGATGTAATAACTTCTTTTATCCAGAAGAATGGAACTATTTTTGATTTACTTAATTATGAACAGGCTTATGCTCCTCCTTATTCTTCTGCAAAGGATCCTGTAAATATGGCTGGTTTTACTGCTGAAAATATATTGAAAGGTCTTGTTAAGCCAATTTACTGGAATGAAATAGAGTCTCTTGATCTATCAAAAACAATTCTTCTTGATGTAAGAACTGAGGAAGAAGTAAAGCATGGCACAATAAAAGGAGCAATAAATATTCCTGTTGATGATTTAAGAAATAGATTGAAAGAAATTCCAAAAGATAAAGATATTGTAGTTTTCTGTAGAGTAGGTTTGAGAGGTTATATTGCTGCAAGAATATTACTTGCAAATGGATATAAAAATGTAAGAAACCTTGTTGGTGGCTATCTTACTTATTCTTCGAGCGTTTCTGTTCAGGATAATCCAGATAAATTTGGAGAGGATTTTGACACTGGACTTGCTACTTCAAAAAGTGTAGCTCTTTCAGTTGAGATGCCAAAGAAAAAGATAAGCGTTGATGCCTGTGGTTTACAATGTCCCGGCCCAATAATGAAGTTAAAAACAGAAATAGATAGAGTTAATGTTGGAGATGTCCTTGAAGTTAAAGCTACAGATCCCGGATTTTACAATGATGTTGTTGCATGGGCTAAAGCTACCGGTAATAAACTTATATCACTCAATATGGAAAGGGGAATTGTAAATGCCGTAATAGAAAAAGCAGAGATTAAAAGAGATATTTCAAAGGCTAGTGGCAATGATAAAACTATCATAGTTTTTGATAATAACCTTGATAAGGTTATAGCTTCTTTCATTATTGCTAACGGTGCCTTATCTATGGGTAGAAAAGTAACTATGTTTTTTACATTCTGGGGACTTTCTGTATTAAGAAAACCAAAAGCTAAAGTCAAAAAGAATTTCATAGAAAAGATGTTTGGAATAATGCTGCCAAAGGGAAGTAAACATCTGAAATTATCTCAAATGAATATGTTGGGTGCAGGTCCTTTAATGATAAGATGGCTTATGAAAAAGAAAAAAGTAGAACAGCTTGAAATGATGATAGAAAATGCTATAAAGAATGGTGCGAAACTTGTAGCCTGTCAGATGTCTATGGATCTTATGGGCATTAAGAAAGAAGAACTTATTGATGGTGTTGAGATAGGTGGAGTTGCATCTTACCTTGAAGCAAGTGAATATGCGGATAACAATTTGTTTATTTAATTATGTCAAAAGAAAGGCTTGATATAATACTCGTTAAAAAAGGATTGTTTGATTCAAGGGAAAAGGCACAAAGGGAAATATTAGCTGGTAATGTGTTAGTAAATGAAAATCCTATAACAAAAGCAGGTATCTTATTTGACGAAAATGTTTCTATAAGAATAAAAGAAAAGTTTCCATACGTAAGTCGTGGAGCATTGAAACTCAAACATGCGATAGAATATTTTGGACTTGATGTTAAAGAGAAAGTAGCCATTGATGTTGGAGCCTCCACTGGTGGTTTCACTGAAGTTTTGCTTGAAAAAGGGGCAAGGCTTGTCTATGCAGTAGATTGTGGAACAAACCAGCTTGACTGGAAGTTAAGAACCAACCCCAAGGTAGTTTCTATGGAAAATACAAATGCAAGGTTTCTCACAAAGGAACTATTCTCTGAGGAAATTGAAATAGGTGTAGTTGATGTTTCTTTTATATCTCTTACAAAGATACTTCTACCTTTGAAAAATATTCTTATGGAAGGATTCTGGATTGTAGCATTAATTAAACCACAATTTGAGCTTGAAAAAGATAAAATATCGAAAGGTGGTATTGTAAAAGAAGAATTCAGAAGTGAAGCCATAGAAAAAGTCTTAAGTTATGCTGATTCAATTGGTCTTAACTCAAGTGAAATTATAGAGTCTCCCATTACAGGATACAAAAGTAATAATGTTGAATATCTCGTATGTTTCAGAAATAAAAACTGAAGCTGATGTTTATACTTTCTCTGGGAATATTTTCTCTGTAAAATAAGTTAATTAAGTAGCCATCAGTGAAAGAAATGTTGTATTTTAATCTTTTACCATAACCTCTGAAACCAAAAGTAAGGTAGTATTGATTTAAGATGCTTGTTTCCGTAAAGTAATGATCAATAAAGCAACCAATAGCTATGTGTCCTCCTGTATTTTTTTCAAGAAATCTGACACCAATAGAAGGTTTAAGGTATATAAAATTTGTAGCCCATTCGGGAGTAGTTTTTGTCCCATCAATTGTAAAACTTACCTCATTAAGAAAACTATTGGCAATTGAAAAATAAAAGAATAAGTCTTTATTCATTTTTAAAGTTCCACCAAAGTTGATTTCATTTGGAAATTTTTCTATTAGTTTATCACCGTATGGAGTAATATCCCACTCAACTTGAGAAAAATATAAAAAGCTACCCCCCATCTCTAAATTCTCAAGTATCTTAAGTAGAAAAGAAAATTGACCGCCATAGCCAAAACCATAGCCATTGTTTTCTGTCGCTATCAAGAAACCGGGAGAAAAACCTATAACAAAATTTTCGAGAGGTTTGTAAGAAAGACTCAGCTTTACAAATCTTAAATCAAAACTTGCTTCAGGAGAATAAAACAGATCTTCAAGGGATAAAGATAGACCATAATTTTCTTTTGGAAGAATAAAAGAAAAAAATGGAAAAATGTCAAAGTCATATTTTATGTTTAAGGCAAGTATATCAATAATTTTAAAAGTCGAAAAAACTTCATAGGAAATTATAAAACTACTGTTTGTAGAATACAGAGCTGGAATTATAGAAGGATTGTAAACTATTGTGCTTTCGGCTGAAGAGTCTGCTACTGCCGCATTTCCAATTCCTATATTTTCAGCTCCAATGTAAAATCTTTGAAAATTTCTCAAACCAAAAAGTGAAGAAGTACTTAGAATAAATATTAACAAAAATCTTTTCATAATTTTTCAAAAATAGGTTTTATTAAAAATAAAACCATTCTTTTCTATTTGTTAGCAAACAATTCTTTTTCAACAATCTCACATATAATATGACCAATAGTTATATGTGCTTCCTGAATTCTTGGAGTATCACTCGAAGGAACATTTATGAGTATATCACACATTTCTTTCATTTTACCACCACTTTCTCCAGTAAAACCTACTACAAATAATCCCTTTTCTCTACATACATTTATAGCTTCTATTATATTTTTTGAGTTTCCACTTGTTGATAGACCTATAAAGATATCTCCTTTTTCACCATTAGCTTCTACTTGCCTTGAGAAAATTTTTGAATAGTCGTAATCATTGCCAATAGCTGTTATTGTAGATGTGTTGACACTCAATGCTTCAGCCTTCAAGGCTTTTCTTTCAAGATAAAATCTTGCTACAAGTTCAGCAACTAAATGCTGTGCATCAGCAGCACTACCACCATTTCCAGCAAATAAAACTTTGCCATTATTCTTATAACATTCAATTATTTTTTGAGCCACAACAGAAATGTTATTCAATAACTTTTCATCGTTTAAAATTTTTTCTTTAACGTCTATAGATTCTTTTATTCTGTCCTTTATCATAATTTCTCCATATAAGATTTTAACACAAAATTTAAGTTTTCACTATTTTTATGAAACTTATTTTTGACTTTTTGGCTGGTTTATTTTAAACTATTTAATTCTAACATTTGTGGAGGAAAATAATGGCGTATAATATTGCGGTAATTGGTGGTGATGGAACAGGTCCTGAAGTTATTGCAGAAGGTGTTAAAGTTTTAAACGCAGCTTCTACAAAATTTGGTTTTAAGATTGATTTTCATTATCTTGATTATGGTGGTGAAAGATATCTAAAAACTGGAAAGATAATTTCAAACGAAGAAGTTCAGGAACTTAAAAACTATGATGCAATCTATCTTGGAGCTATAGGTCATCCAGACGTTAAACCCGGAATCCTTGAAAAAGGGCTGCTATTAAAAATAAGATTTGATCTCGATCAATATATAAATTTAAGACCAGTTAAACTTTATCCTAACGTTGACACTCCATTAAAAGACAAAAAGCCAGAAGATATAGATTTTGTAGTTATAAGAGAAAATACTGGTGGTATTTATACCGGGCATGGTGGTGTAACAAGAGAAGGAACACAGGATGAAATTGCCACACAACTTATGGTATATGATAGAAGAACAGTTGATAGATGTTTGAAATTTGCTTTTGAATTAAAGAAAAAGAGAAATAAAGAAAATGAAAAATCAAAAGCAAAGCCAATTCATCTTGTTCATAAAAGAAATGTTTTAACATACTGTGGAGATTTGTGGTTCAGAGCTTTTGAAGAAATGGGACAAAAGGAGTATTCTGATATTCCAAGAGATTATATGCATGTTGATGCTACTACAATGTGGTTTGTAAAAAATCCAGAATGGTTTGATGTTATTGTAACTGAAAATCTTTTTGGTGATATCATTACAGACCTTGGTGCTATGATACAGGGTGGTATGGGTATAGCTGCTGGTGGAAATATTAATCCCGAAGGTGTATCAATGTTTGAACCTATTGGTGGTTCTGCACCAAAATATACTGGTAAAAAGATGATCAATCCACTTGCTGCAATTGAAGCAGGAAGAATGATGCTTGAATTCTTGGGAGAAGAAAAAGCTGCAAAAGCCATAGAAAATGCTGTAGCTTTAACCTGCACAAAACTTAAGAGCTTATCAGCTGGCAAAATGGGATATAATACAGAAGAAGTTGGCGATCTTGTAGCAAACGCAATTTAAATATGTTGAAAGGGTTAATACCCTTTCAACTATAATAAGAGTTTATAATGTCGATAAAATTTGATCCACTTGAATATGTAAAAATTCCTGATGAGTTAAAAACCAAGAAGATTTCTATATTGATGCCTTTCTTAAATGAAGAAAAAAGAATTGTTCAAAATGTTTATAGAGTTAAAGAGTATCTATCTTTTTTAAATCTTAATTACGAAATTGTCCTGATTGACGATGGTTCAACAGATAATTCTTATGAATTACTGAAAGAAAATTTTTCAAAAGATGAGACTGTAAAAATTATAAAAAATTACAAAAACTTCGGTAAAGGTTGGGCATTAAAGACTGGATACGAGTTTTCAAGTGGAGAACTTATACTATTTATTGATTCCGATCTTGAACTTTCTATCGAGCATTTACCGAATTTCTTAAAAAAAATGTCAACAGAAAAAGCCTATGCTGTTATAGGAAGTAAACTACATCCAGATTCAATTGTCAATTATCCATTTTATAGAAAAATATTGAGCTTTGGGTATTATTCTATTGTGAAATTTTTGTTTGGCTTGCCTATAATGGATACTCAAACGGGAATAAAACTTTTCAAAAGAGAGGCTTTAGAGCTTGCTTTACCAAAAGTTATAGTAAAAAGATTTGCTTTTGATATTGAATTGTTATTAATTCTATTCAAACATCAGTTAAAAGTTGTTTCAGCACCTATAAAACTTGATTTTTCAAGGAAATTTGGCTGGAATTTTAATTTCAATGTAATCTTAAAAACATTTATTGATACTTTCGCTGTCTGGTATAGAGATAAAATATTAAAATTTTATGATAGACCACTCGGTGAAAACAAGAAGTTTTTTTATTCTATTGTTTTGTTTTCTTCCAAAAATGATGAATTTGAAAAGATGGCTTTCAAAACCTTTACCTCAATTCTTTACCCCTATTATGAAATAATATTGATTGGAGAAGAAAAATTTGAAAGTCAAAAAGAATATAAGTTTTTAAAATTGTCAAATTCTTTGAATGAAATAGAAAAATTACAATCTTTAATAAATTCTTCTATTCTTAATGGAGATGTTATTGTTTTTTCAAGGTTAAATTCATTTGTTGATGAAAGATTTTTATACAATGTGGGAAGAATTTTATCCCTTCCAGATGTTGGTGGAGTAGGTGGATATATACTTCCTTCAGAGAATTCGGGTTTTCAGATTTTATCTCACAGAATAATTGGTAGCTTTTTTTTAAACTTCAACCTTACATACAGATATAAACCTGTTAATTTTAAAGAAGTGAGAGAGTTAAATATAAATGGGCTATTTGTAAAAAGAGATATTTTACTTGCAAATTATGAAATAAAAAACTCTGGTAGACTTGAATATCTCATTTCAGAATTAATTCAAAAAGCAACTAAAAAACTGTATTATTCACCAGATATTATGATTTATAGCAAATTTTCAGAAAATTTGAAAGAATTATTTTTATATGTCAAAAATAATGCTATTTCAAGAGGAGAAGAATTGAGAAATATTATTAAAAGAAAAGAAATTAAGTTCTTATCAATTGGTTATATTTTACCATTTTTCTTTTTGATATGGATTTTATTTTCATTAATTTTTATCAATAAATTTACTCTCTTATTTTTAGCTATCTATTATGGAATAATTTTTATAAGCAGGTTGATTTATGGATTTAAAGCATTTTTTGATGGCTTTTTAATTGCAATTCTTCAGATATATTATAGTATTTTTTATCTTGTTGGTGTATTTAAAAAATCATAACTTTTTATAAAAAAATTAAGAAATTTTTACAGAATCAATGAATTCTTCGAGTAGTATATTTAAAACGATAAAATTTGAATTTAATTTATTTTTGTATTATAATTTATGCTTAAATTTTATATTTGAGGTGATAGTATGCTTAAAGTTGGATTCATTGGCTGGCGAGGAATGGTAGGTTCTGTGCTCATGGAAAGAATGCTTGCTGAAAAGGATTTCAAGGGCTTTGAGCCAATTTTTTATTCTACCTCTCAGGTTGGAGGAAAAGCTCCAGAAATAGGTATTGAAACACCTCCTTTGCAGGATGCTTTTGATATAAATAGTTTAAAGAAACTTGATATAATTGTGAGCTGTCAGGGTGGAGACTATACCACTGAGATTTATCCTAAATTGAGAAAGGAAGGCTGGAAGGGTTATTGGATTGATGCTGCTTCAACTTTAAGAATGGAAAAGGATAGCATAATAGTGCTTGATCCAGTAAATAGAAAGGTTATAGATGAGGCTTTGCAAAAAGGTATAAAAGATTATATTGGTGGTAATTGTACTGTAAGCCTTATGCTTATGGGAATAGGTGGGCTTTTTCATGCTGGACTTGTTGAATGGGTTTCTTCAATGACCTATCAGGCAGCTTCTGGAGCAGGTGCAAAGAATATGAGAGAGCTTTTGTTACAGATGGGCTATCTATATAACACAGTAGAAGATGAATTAAAAGATCCAGCAAGTGCTATACTTGATATAGATAGAAAGGTAAGCGAGGCTTTAAGAAGTAAAAATATTCCCGTAGATAACTTTGGTGTTCCTCTTGCTGGTAGCCTTATTCCCTGGATAGATAAACAACTTGATAATGGACAGAGTAGAGAAGAGTGGAAAGGTTATGCTGAGACCAATAAAATTCTTATGAATAATCCACCAATTCCTGTTGATGGAATATGTGTAAGAATTGGGGCAATGAGATGTCATTCTCAGGGACTTACTATAAAGTTAAAGAAAAATTTACCTTTGAATGATATAGTTGATATTATTTCAAATGCAAATGAATGGGTTAAAGTTGTTCCAAACGAGAGAGATATTACTATAAAAGAACTTACTCCTGCGGCTGTTTCAGGAACTCTCTCTGTTCCAGTGGGAAGGATAAGAAAAATGAATATTGGCGAAGAATATTTAACTTGTTTTACTGTAGGTGATCAATTACTCTGGGGAGCTGCTGAACCCATAAGAAGAATATTAAATATAGTCCTTGACTATCTTGGAAGGTAGTATGGTTTGTTTTGAAAAAGCCGGAAAAACAAATACTCAAAAGACTATTGAAATTGCTTTAAAAGTTTCAGAAGAGAGAAAAATAAAAAATATAGTTTTTCCATCTGCCTCTGGATGGACTGCCACATTTTTTGAAAACGTTAAGAATAAAAACCTTGTATGTGTTACACATGCTTATGGATTTGCTGAAAAAGGCAAAAATGAAATGGATAAAGCTACAAGGCTTAAACTGGAAAATAATGGAATCAAAATATTAACGACAACTCACGTTTTAAGTGGTGCAGAAAGAGGACTATCAAAAAAATTTGGTGGTATATATCCAGTAGAAATTGTAGCTAATACTTTAAGAATGTTTGGACAGGGTTTAAAAGTTGCAACTGAAATAGCCATAATGGCTCTTGATGCTGGAATTATACCTTATGGTGAAAAGATAATATCTCTTGGTGGAACAGAAGAGGGTGTTGATACTGCCATAATAATAGTTCCATCTCATGCTTCAATGATGCTTGAAACAAAGATCATTGAGATTTTGTGTAAGCCAGTTGATTTTTGACATTATTTAATAAGAATTTTATAATGTGTTTGATTAAGTTAAAAATTTCTTTTTTATTTAAAAAATTTTTTCAGTCTAAGGTTAAAATTTTGGAGGGGGTTAATGGATAAAAAAGAAGCCCGCAAACTTTTTTTTCTTTCTTTATTTGAGGCATTAACAAAAAAAATAAAAGCGAAAGTTGTTGTTTTTGAAGTTGCTATTATTTTAATAGTTTCTGTTTCTCTTGGTTTTATGTTCACTCTTTATCTTGAAAAAACACTTCTTAATAAAGCAGATATATTCTGTGAAAGAATTTTGAAAGACCTTTCTAAGTCAATAGAGTATAACTATATCTCAATTCCTGCTACTGATGAGGCTGTTAAAGCATTTCAAAATACTATCGGATTGATTTATCTTGGTTATAATGGGATAATAATAACAGGTGATGATATAAAAAAAGTCCATCTTTTTGTTGGGTATAATCAACCTGAAGAAAATTTGAAAGAAATTGAAAAAAGAGCAAAAACTGTTGAGGCTTTTTATAAAAATCCAGATCTTCTCAAAGTAAATTTAAGTTCGGATATTTCTGTAAGAGTAATTGAATATATAATGCCAGTTTTTGTAAATAAGAAGAGAATCGGAAACATAACATTATGGTATTCTGAAAAAGTAATAATTGATGAAATCAACAACATAAAGCTCCTTATAATCTTTGTTACTACTGTTGTAGCATTATTTGCAATTTTTCTATCAATCAAAGGTTCTGATGGCATAGTAAAACCAATTATCCAATTAACTGATGGAGTAAAGAAATTTGGACTTGGAGATTATAACATCAAACTTCATATTCCTACAAGAGATGAAATCGGTCTGCTTGCTCGAAGTTTTGAAGAAATGGTTGTTTCAGTCAAAGAAAAACTTGAAATGCAAAAGTTTGTATCAGGTTCAACTGTGAAAATGATTCAAAAAACAGTTGCTTCAAGTCATATTGATATGGGAGGAACAACAAAACCAACAGAAAGAAAAGAATTGACAATGTTTTTTTCTGACATCAGAGGTTTTACTGCTATGAGTGAAAAGATAGATCCACAGGAAGTTGTAAATATTCTTAATGAGTATCTTGACGTTCAAACAAATATTATTCATGATTTTAATGGTGATATAGATAAATTTGTCGGCGATGAGATTGTTGCAATATTTGATGGTGAAGAAATGTGTGTTAATGCATTGAAAGCAGCAAGTGAGATTCAAAAGAAAATCTCACAAATGAATGAAGAAAGGAAAAATAAAGGGCTATCAACTATTCATATTGGAATTGGAATAAATGTTGGAGAGGTTGTAAGAGGTAGTATAGGTTCTCACGATAGAATGGATTATACCGTGATAGGAGATAATGTAAATCTTGCATCCAGATTATGCAGTGCTGCTTCAAAGGATGAAATAATTATCGCAAAAAGTGTTTATGATAAAGTAAAAAATAACAAAGAATTCAAATTTATTAAACTCGAACCAATTTCCGTGAAAGGTAAGTCTAAACCAATAGAGGTTTATAGAGTTGAGTATTAAATTTGTTTCGAGAAGTGTTGAAGAAACATTTGACTTAGGTAAAAAATTTGCCTCTGGTGAAATAATAGATATTTCTGAAATAAAAGTTTTTATGCTTAAGGGTGAGCTTGGAAGTGGTAAAACTTCTTTTGTTAGAGGTTTTTCTTCTTTCTTTGGACTTGAGGATTTGGTTTCAAGCCCTTCCTTCACAGTTATTAATGAATATGTGAATAAGAATGCAAAAATTGCTCATCTGGATTTTTATAGGATTAAATCACCAGAAGAAATTGAAGAAATTGGGTTTTACGAACTTATTGATAATTTTGATTTTGTTTTTATTGAATGGCCAGAAAAAATTGAGAATAAATTAAAAAATGCCAGTGTTTTAAATTTTTATTACAGTGAATCAGAAGGTGAAAGAATTATCGAGGTTGAAGGGTGAGAGACTTCATTAAAAAATATTTATTAAATATAGAGTAAAAATCTTTTTAAATTTTAAGACAGTTGGAGAAATTTATGAGATTCAGATTTATTCCTTTATATCCTTTTTTTCAAGATTTTGGTGGAGCAAGACGTCATGCCGAGGAAATCGTTAATGAAATTAAAAGAAGAGGCTTTTTTATAGAATCTCTTGATTGGAGTGCAAAAGATATTGATTTTGATGTTTTGATAGTATTTGGTTTTTTTATTCATAATCCAGATATTTTAGAATTCTGTCATTCAAAAGGTGTAAAGATAATACTTATTCCTCTTTTTGATCCAATGTATAATTTTTTTAGTTATAGTTTGCTTTATAATGTTGGCAAAATTTTTCCTTTACAAAATACTGCTAAAATTAGAAAAAGAATTCTTGAGGTTTCAGATATAATAATGGCTAATAATAGCAAAGAAAAATCTGATCTGATAAAGATTTTTGGTGTTAAAAGTGAAAAAATATTTGTTAATTATGTAGGACTATCAACTCTTTTCAAAGAAAAAAGTAAGTTAATTGATGAAGATTTGTTTTTTAATAAATATAAAATTAAAGATTTTGTTTTTTATCCTTCAGCCGCAATTTCTAAGAGAAAAAACCAGATTGGACTTCTTAAAGCCGTGTATAAAACTCAAATACCATTAGTTATAACAGGAACAAGGAGTATTGAAAAGGATATAAAAAAAGACTTTGATAAACTTACAGTTGGTCAAAAAAATATTTTATGTATTGATTGGCTTGGTTTTGATGAGCTAATTTCAGCATATAAATGTGCGAAAGTTATGGTTTCAGTTTCAAATGCTGAAACAGCAGGTTTAGTAAATCTTGAAGCGGGTTACCTTGGTTGTAATTTGGTATTAGATTTTAATCCTGTTTTCAAAGAGTATATTGGTGATATGGCTATATATGTAAGTAGAAAAAGCCCAGAAAGTATAAGAAATGGAATTCTAAAAGCGTTAAATATGCCAAAAAACAATATTGTTTCACAATATATAGAAAATAAATTTTCCTGGGAAAGATATATTGATAGAATGTTCAATTTATTAAAGAATTAAAATTTTTATTCAAAAAGAGATGGGTTATGTTAAAAGGTGTACTAATAATAACGCATGATATGCAATATAAAATGAATCCAGAGAGAGTTGAATGGTTTTGTCTTTTAAAATTACTTAAAAATGAAGGTTTAAAAGTTTTTGTTATTGCTCCATACGGTACGACTAATTTTGATGAGAAAAAATGGCAAGATTTTAAAAAAAGCGTGGAAAAAGAATCAGATGGTTTTTATTTTTTCCCTAAAAAAAAATCTATTTTTAAATTTATTAACCCTTTTATACCTTATTTTGCAAGTAAAAACAAACCCGATTTATTTGAAAAAGAGGATATTTTTCAATTTATTGAAAAAATAAAGTCAGAATTTAACTTGATAATTCAAGATCATGTCTATTCTTTTGAAATAACAAAAGAAGTTTTAAAATTTTATCCAGATATTTTAACAGTATTACGTACTGTGAATGTAGAAGCTGACTTCTTTTTATATCATTCCAAAAAATATTCACCTTTTGATTATAAAAAATACATTGGAATTTATGACGGCATAAGGATGAAATTTTATGAGCCCAAAGTAATTAAACTAATGGACATGGTTTTATTTTTGTCAACAAAAGACTTAGAAAAGATTCAAAAAAAAATAAAAAATATTCCATTTTATTTTTTCCCTTATATTTATAGCACAGATAAGAAAATTTTTGAGCTTTCCGAATCTGATATGGCAACTTTTAATAAATTAAAAAAAGAATTTGCCAATAGAAAAGTAATACTTTTTATAAATAATTTTTCTGATGGCTACAGTCTTAAAGAAACAAAATGGTTTATTAAGAAGGTATTACCTCTTGTCAAAAAAGAGGAATCAGATGTTGTTTTCTTATGTTGTGGTTTTAACGCTGAAAAATATTTGAAAAACAATCCAGAAGAAAGAATATTTATATATTCTAACCTTCCAAGTGTAAAACCCTTTATTAAACTTGCGGACACTATTGTTATACTTACAGAAAACAAAATTGGTGTAAAAAGTAAGTTTATTGAAGCCTTGTACTTCCGAAAAAAAGTTATTTCAACATTGGCTGGAGTTTATGGTTCTGGGTTAGAAAATGTTGCATTTTGTTCAGATAACAAGAATGAATTTAGTAAATTGGTTATTGCCTCATTAAGAAATCAGCTTGATTTTTCAAAGTTATACGATGAATTTGAAAAAAAATACAATATAGAAGCAAATATAAAAAAACTTATTAATGTTATACAAACAAATTTTAAAGCTAGATTGGAATAAAATCTTATGCGAAAAATTATAAGATATAGTGAATTTTTAAAAAAAGATGGTTTTAAAAAGGTTTTTGAGAATTTTACTTGGCTTTCGATTTTACAAGTTATTGATAGATTTGCAGGTATAATTGTTATTCCTTATTTAATAAGAACAATTGGAATAGAAAAATGGGGATTGATAGCTTTCGCTCAAAGTTTTATTCTCTATTTTGGAACTGTTGTTGGTTATGGTTTTCATTTAATAGGGGTTCGAGATATTTCTCAAAACAGAGATTCAATTGAAAAATTAGGAAAAATTTTTTATAGTATTTTGGCTACCAAAACTCTTCTTTTTATTATTTCATCAATAATTTACTTTTCAATTGTTTTATCTTTTAAAAAATTTAATTCAGAATTATTATTATTTACTTTTAATTTTTTTTACATTTTAGGTTATTCTTTCTATCCGGATTGGTTTTTTCAGGGAATTGAGAAAATGAAATTTTCTACCATTCTTGGTTCTATTGCAAGGTTCTCATATGTATTTTTAGTTTTTATCTTTATAAAAGAGCCAGATAATTATGTTTTTGTACCTTTGTTAAACTCCGTGAGTGTTATTCTTATGGGAATTAGTGGATTGTTTCTGGCTATTTTTAAATTCAAAATTAAATTTTACTTTCCTAAAATAAGGGATATAATTCTTCAGTTAAAAGAAGGATTTCATATTTTTTTATCTCAATTATACTTATCTCTTTATTCAAACTCAAGAGTTTTTATTCTTGGAATATTTACAAGTTCTGGAATAGTTGGAAATTATGCACTTGCTGAAAAGATTATAAATATTATGGGAATTCCTCTTGGTATTTTTGCGAATGCAATATTTCCAAGGCTTTCTCTTAAATATAAGGAAAACATTAATAATTTCAAAAAAATATTTAAGATTTGTATATTATTTAGTGTTTTATGGGCAATTATATTATGTTCTGGTAATTTTATATTTGGAAAGTTTATACTTTCAATATTCGCTGGAGATTCATATAACAATATAGCCTTATATTCCCTTTATGTTTTAATTTTAGGGTTATTTTTTAATCAAATTTCTGTATTTTTAACACAAAATTTTATTTTAATAGACAAAATGAAAATCTTTTCAAGAATATATTTAATTTCTACTTTTACTGGACTAATTTCACTTCTTATTATGACACCATTAATTCAATATAAAGGAATAGCAATTGCTTCAGTTTTATTTGAAATGACTATTTTTATTGTTAGTATTTATTATTTTAAAAAAGAAAAAATTTTGATATAATAGAATTTTAATTATTTATTTTTGTTAACTATTTCTTCTAAAAAGTATTCTGTTTCTTTTGCTACTTTTTCCCAAGTAAAAGAAAGAGCTGTTGTCCTTGCATTCTTTGAGATATCAGAATAATATTCATCATTATTAAAAAAAGAAAGAATAATTTTTTTCATTTCTTCTATATCTTTCCAATCATTCAATACGAAACCATTTTTTCCATTATTTATAAGTTCTGAAGCTCCAACAGTAGATGTAGTGATAACAGGCAATCCAGAACTCATTGCTTCAAGAACAACAAGAGCAAAAGCATCAAATGTGCTTGGAAAAACAAATATGTCTCCAACTGCATAAGCTTCAAGCATATTTTTACAAAGACCCCCGAAAATTACTCTTTCAGTTAAATTCATTAAACTTACCTTTTTCTTGAAAAGAACACTTTCTCTGGCAGAGGGGTTTCCAACAATTAAAAGTTTATAGTTTTCCGGCAATCGTTTTAATGTAATTAAAATACTATCCAATCCTTTTCTTTTCCATTCATGAGCAGCAAAGAGTAAAATCTTGTCATTATCATAAAATTTATACTTTTCTCTTGAGCTTTTACGTAAAGCATTTCTTTTTTCTGGAGAAAATTCTTCTGTATTTACACCCAAATGGATGACTTTTGTATCTTCAATAGAAACTTTATGAAACTTACATAACTCTTTTTGAATAAAATAAGAAACACAAATTATTTTTGTATATCTATGAAATCGATAATTTAACCATTCAACAAAAAGAGTTATATAATGTAAAGGATTTAAAAAAAAACGTTTCAATTTTAACTTTTTAAAAGAATACATCCATGCTTTATGAACACTGGCAGTAATAATAACATCCTGAATAAGAGATTGTCCACATCCGTTATTGATAATAACATCAAATTTATTTTTTTTTAATAGAAAATAAGTATAAATTAAAAACCAAGGACCCTTTATTAATCTTGGAAGATTCTCACCTGGTATTCTGTGAAAAGTAACTCCTTCTAATTCTATCCAATTATAACTAAAAATGTGAATTTCGTGTTTATCTTTCCAATTAGATACAAGCTCATAAGTATGTCTTTCTATTCCTCCATTTTTATGAAAAGAAGGTAAAGGAATAGCTATTTTCATAAAAATTTATTCTCCATAATTTCAATTTCATTTTTATTATCTAACTTTAAATGTCCTACTTTTGCGTCAAAAGCAAATCTTTAACAGTCTCTCTCCTTCTTACAAGTCTTGCTTTGCCATTATAAACCATAACTTCAGCTGGTCTTGGTCTTGAATTGTAATTTGAAGCCATTGCATAACCATAAGCACCAGCATTCATTATTGCAAGAATATTTCCTATGTCTATCTTAGAAATAGGTCTTTTTTCAATCCCATCTTCATTTCTGGTAAATACATCTCCACTTTCACATATATATCCAGCTACAACGACTTCTTCTTTCTCATCTTCAACATTTGAAGCATTTATAATTCTATGATAACTACCATAAGCCATAGGTCTTATAAGATGATTAAAACCACTGTCTACACCAACAAATTTATATAGAGGAGTTTCCTTAATATCATAAACTGTAACAAGTAAAATTCCAGATTCAGCGACAATATATCTTCCCGGTTCGATCATTAATTTAACATTTCTACCGTATTTCTTTGAAAAATCATTTATTGCTTTTGTAATATCGTCACCAAACTTTTTTATATCAAAAGGTGGCTGATTTTCTCTGTATGGAACTCCAATTCCACCTCCTATATCTATGAATTCAAGATTTTTGAATTCTTTTGCAATGTTTAAAATAATCTCTGAGAGTTCAATGTATTTTGATTCTTCTGTTATACCAGAACCTATGTGAGCATGAATTCCAGCTATAGTAATTTTATATTTATTACAAATCTTATTTATTTCTTCCAACGATTTTTTATCTTCCTTTGAAATAAAAATTCCAAACTTGCTTGCTCTACCTCCTGTTACTACATGGTCATGATGTCCGGCTCCAAAATCTGGATTAATTCTTATAGAAACTTTTGTCTCTGGAAAATATTCTCCATAGAATTTGAGTTGCATTAACGAGCCAAGATTTAACATAACACCTTTTTTTATAGCTTTTTTCATTTGTTCTACTGAAAGATTGACACCAGTGAATAGAATTTTTTCTGGTTTAAACCCGGCTTTTAAAGCTATTTCAACCTCTTCTAATGAAACTGCGTCAATTCCAGCCCCTTCTTTCGCAAGCATTTTAAGTATTTGAAAATTTGAATTTGCTTTCATTGCATAGAGTATATTTTTATTCCCATATTTTATTGAATTTTTCAAATCATTAAATCTATTTTTTATTATTTTTTCTGAATAGACATAAAGTGGGCTACCAAAATTTGAAATTAAATCCCTTGCAGAAACACCATCAATATAAAGCTCATTGTTCTTTACAGATAAGACTTCCATAAACTCTCCGGATATAATTTTAGAATGTAAGATTATAATTCATTTTACAAAAGTTCTCAAATTTTACAACCTCTGAATTTTATTTTATAATAAAAGATATGCAAAAATACTTGAGTAAGAAATTTTATATAAAATTGTTTTTGTTTTTAATTGATTCTTTTTTAAAGCCGATTTTTTACTTTTTTATTAACAGAAAATTTCCAGAGAAAGTTAAAAAGATTCTTATTGTTAAACCAGACCATCTTGGAGATATTCTTCTTACCACTTCTATTTTAAAACCTCTGAAAGAAAAGTTTCCCGAATCTATTATAGACATCGTTTGCGGGGAATGGGCTTTGCCAGTATTAGAAAACAATCCCTATATAAGACACAAAATTATAATTAATGTTCCATTTGCAAATAGGAAAAATATCTCAAAATTCAAAAAGAAACTTGAATTTTACAAAACTTTTTTTTCTTCATTAAAAGTTATAAGAAATGAAAAGTACGATCTTGGTTTGTTTATGAGGTCAAGAAGAGGTAATCTTGTATCTCTAGCACTGCTTGGAAAAATAAATTACACAATAGGACATGGAACAGCCGGATTTGGATTTTTATTTTCAAAGGAAGTTGAGTGGAAAAATAAAGTTCACGAAATTGAACATTATCTTGAAATATTAAAACCTCTCGGTATAGAAAAGAAATTTGAAGATTTATCTTCAGAGCTTTTCCCAGTCGAGAATCACAAACTTACGGCAAAAGAGCAATTTGATAGTCTTAATCTAAAATCAAAAATGGCAATCGTTCATCCCGGATCTGGAAATATGCTTAAAACGCTTTCAATTGATAGATGGCAAAAAATATTGAAAATTCTTATTGATAAAGGTTATGAGGTTGTTATAACTGGTAGTGCAATGGAAGAAAAACTTGCAAAAGATATAGCCAGTGGATTTGAAAATGTAAGAATTTTAACAGGCAAATTTGATATTTTGAGTTTGTATGAATTTTATAAACTTGCCAACCTCATAATAACAGTTGATAGCTTATCTGCACACATCGCTGGTATGACAGATGTTAAGACTTTTGTATTTTATTCAGGGCTTGGTGATGTTAATCAATGGCGGGCTTTGGGAAAGAAAATAGTGATCTTAAAAAATGAATGTCCACTTTCTCCCTGTGAGGGAAAATGTCCGTATAGCCATCGATGTATGGATTTTGATGTGGAAAAGATATTTTCTAATCTCTAACTATCTCCATCATAATATTAACCTTGTTTTTCTTTACTTCTTCAAGTGAGTATTTTTTTGCTTCTGATATAGCAAAGTTAAAGAATTTTTCTTTTGAAAATTCATTTGTTGAAAACTTTCTTATGATGTTTGCAAGTTCTGTAATGTTTTTTTCTTCATAGATTAATTCTTTATTGTTTATTACAATCGGGATTTCTCCAGATGAAGAACCAACCACTGGAGTGCCGCATGCCATAGCTTCTACAATTACTCTGCCAAATTGTTCAATCCACCACGATGTAGAATGAGATGGTAATACAAAAACATCGATAGCATTATAGAAATACACAAGTTTTTCTATGGGCAAAGAGCCTAAAAATTTTACTTTATCTTCTATTTTGTTTTCGATAGTAATTTTCTTTATTTTTTCTTCGTATTCTTTTGTTCCTTTACCTGCTATCAACAGATCTAATTTTCTATTCTCATTTGAAACAATTGAAAATGCCTTAATCAAATCCTCTATACCTTTTTCCTCTGTTATTCTTCCAGCATAACCGATGTACAAACCGTCTTGTTTTTCTATTTCGAGTTGTTTGAAAGCCAACTCTCTATCGGTGGGCTTAAAAATTTCTTCATTGTAAAAGTAAAAGGTTTTAAAGATTTTTTTATTGAATCCTTTTGATTTGTATAATTCAATGCCCTTAGTAGGCACACAGGCAAGAGCATCAATGTTTTTAAGGACAAATTTTTCAATCAAGATGAATATAAAAGGATGTTTAACCATAAGATTTTCATCGCTTTCTATTACTATTTTTGATTTTTTAGAAAAAATTTTTGCTAAAAACACCCATTGAAAGGCATTTAATGAATATGGTTCTTCTTTAAGGTAAATAACGTCAGGTTTTTGTAATAATACAAGAATCATTTTAAAAACATTAGGATAAAAAAATGATCTTATGTGGTTATGAAACATCGCAAAGAATTTAAATATTTTCAACTTGCTATCAATCTCGGGAACATAAGTAAGGTATTGATCTTTTGAACTCTCATACCATCTATGAGAGGTAGCAATTATAACTTCGTGATCATCTGCCATTCTGGCCAGAAGTTTACGATAGTTTTTTTCTACGGCTGCATGCCATATATATAGTATTTTCATAATATCTCTAGTTAAGATTATAGCATATTTTAATTATTATTTAAACTTTTTTACATTTTATTTCATTCATTTTATAATATTATTATGCAACATATTATAGAACTTGAAAATGTAGAATTCAGTTATAAAGATAAAAAGGTTCTGAAAGGCATAACCTTAAGTATTCCAGAGGGTAAGATTTTTGGCTTTTTAGGGCCAAACGGAGCTGGAAAAACTACTACTATAAGGATAATAAACGCAATACTTCCAGCAGAAAATGGAAAAGTAAAGATTTCAGGGAAAGATGTATATGAAAACGCTACCTTTGTGCATACAATTTCTGGTGTTTTAACTGAAACTGCTTCTCTTTATAAAAATCTATCTGGTAAAGATAATATTTTATTTTTTGCTTCTTTGAGAGGTTTAAATAAGAGTTTTCTTAATTCAAATCTTAATTGGATAGAAAATAGGCTTGAACTCTCTTCTTTCTGGAACAAAAAAGTTAAAGATATGAGCACTGGAATGAAAAAAAGAATAGCTTTAGCTATAGCTTTAATTCATAAACCACTATTAATATTCCTTGATGAACCAACAACTGGTCTTGATCCAGAAACAACTTCTATGGTGAAAGAATTGATAAAAGAACTTGTAAAGGAGATAGGTAGCACAGTATTTTTATCTACCCATCTTCTCAAAGAAGCAGAGGAGATATGTGATATTTTTGGCTTGCTCAGAGAGGGTAAGCTTATTGCTTCTGGCACACTTGATGATTTAATCAAAAAATTTCCAGATTCTCTATATCTTAAAATAAGGGGAATTAAACCAGAATCTTTAGGAATTAAAGTGAATGAAATTGAAAAAAATTTGTTTTATCTTTATCCAGAAAATAAAAATAAGATTGATGAATTTGTTGCAGATTGCATTCATAAATGGGTAGTTAATGGTGGCAAAATTTATGAAGCAAAGATAGAACACTGGAACCTTGAAAAAATCTATTTTTCTTTTAATAAGGATAATGTATGAAATTGATTGGATATTTTCTTGTTATTTTTAAGAAAGAATTTAAAGAAACTTTTTCAAATCCACAGGTTATAATTCCATCTCTTATCTTACCATTTATTATGCTTATTATTTTCCCTTTAACAACTCTCTTTGCTTTATATATTTCAAAAGATTCCTCTGTTTCTACTCTACTTGAAGAATCAAAAGTTAATTTTAATTACGCAATAAATGGAGTTTTTCCACTCTATTTTCTGATTGTTTCACTTACTTTAAGTAGTATTTTTTCAGCATCTTCTTTTGTGGCTGAAAAAGAAGGACAAACTATTGAAAGCATTTTCTACACTCCCATTAAGATAAGTGATTTGTTTATTTCAAAGATTGTTACCATTTTTTCAATGGTAATGTTTATAATATTGATATTTTTTATATTATTTTGTATTATAGTTAACTTTTTTTCTTTAAAAATATATGGGCAGATTTCATTTCCAGATTTGAAGTGGATTTTATTTATCTTCTGGTTTATTCCTTCTTTTCTTTTTCTTTTTATTACAATTATAGTTTGGATTTCTTCTGGAACAAAAACCTTTATTGCCGCTCAGCAAATTGCTGGAATGCTTATTTTTCCTATTATATTTTTATATTTGTATTTGAGTAAATTTGAAAATCAAATTGCTTCTCATTTCTATGGTGGCCTTATTGTCTTTCTTATTTCTATCTTTTTTATAAAATTTCAGTCTTCAAGATGGAAATATGAAAAGTTTTTAAAATAACTGCTTTACTTAATCTTTGAATTGTATTATAATATTACTGTAATAAAGGTAGTTTTATGGCAGAAAATAAAAATAACAGAAAATGCAGTGTCTGTGGCAAAGAAGAAGCTCTTGTTTTTTTTAAAATTGTGAAGGAAAATTCTGTTGAAGAAAAGGGCTTTTGTGCTCGATGTGCATTGAAATATCTTGAAACATCAAATGGAAATGTTGATTTTAGCTACGTTGATGATAAAATGCTTGCATCTCTCAATGAAGTTAAAAATTTGATAGGTTATCTGATAAACGGAATAGAGGCAGTTGCTCAGGATAAAGAGGGTTCAACCACTACCTGTCCTAATTGTGGTATTTCATTTAAGAATTTTCTTGAAAGTGGGTATCTTGGTTGTCAATATTGTTATTCTACCTTCAGGAAAGGCATAAAGGATTATATATTTGAGTTTGAAAGAGGAATTCAGCATAAGGGAATTATGCCAAAGAAGTATGTAAAATTATTCTTAATAAAAAAAGAAATTCAATACTTAAGCAATAAAATAAAAAGATTGATACTTTCTGAAAATTTTGAAGAAGCAATGAAGGTAAAAAAAAGACTTGAAAAACTTATAGGAACCTGCCCGATAAATTATGAAGATGAATTATATTGAACTTCCGAAGAAACAAAACAGAAGGAAAAACCCGCTCGATGATTATATATTTTCTTCGAGAGTAAGGATTTCCAGAAATATTGATGGTTTGAAATTTTCTTTTTTTCTTGACGAAAAATCTGCTATAGAAATAGAAGATAAAATAGTTGAAGAATTTAAAAGAAATAATAACGACATTGAATTTGTAAGAATAGGTGAACTTAGTAAAGCAGAAGTGCTGGTATATCTATCTAATAAAGTTTTAACAACAGATTTTTTAAGAAACGGTAGGATTTTTGGTTATAAAAAAAATGGTGAACTTGTCATTTTACTGAATGAAGAGGATCATATAAAGATTTTTTCGATTGAAAATGGTTATAATGTTTCTTCGATCTATCACAGGCTTATTAAATTTTTAGAAGATATTGAAAACAATATTGATTTTGCTTATGATGAAGAATTTGGTTATCTTACAAGCTCAATTTTTAATGTTGGAACAGCATTAAAAATTTCTGTGCTTATTAATCTCAGTGGTATAATGTTTGCTGGAAAAATAGAAGAAGTTAAAGTTTTATTAAAAGAGATTTCATATTCTATTCAGCCATTCATATCTTCAAATATACCTTTATTTTTTATTTCAAATTCTTATTCGCTTGGTCTTTCAGAAGAAGAAATGATAGAAGAGTTTGAAGAAACGCTTATAAAAATAATAAAACTTGAGAAGGAATGTCGAGAACGCTTTATTTTCTTTAATCAGGATAAATTAAAAAAAGTCTTTGATAAGATACTTGGGCTTAAAAAACTCGATAAAATAAATTACACTGATTTTGTTGAATATATTGCTCTTGTTGACCTTCTCAACAAACAGGCTTATTATGTCGATGATATAAATTATATGAAAAATCTTGTTTTTATTGGTACTGATGATTATCTTAAATATAAGACGGGAATAAAAGATTCCGATTTTGATAGTTTCAGGGTTTATTTGCTTAAAAAGTTGATCAATTTAGTTAAGTTTAAAAAGGCTTTTATTTAAAGGAACTATTTATGGAAGATTTTACAGGTTTTACTCCAAGAGCCCAAAAAGTTATTTCAATACTTGCGGCTCAAGAAGCAAGAAGGTTATCTTCTCCTGAAATTTTGCCTGAACATATTTTTCTTGGACTTGTAAGAGAAGGGGAAGGCTTCGGTATAAAGGCTTTAAGAAGACTTGGTGTAGACATAGAAGATTTAAAGAGAGAGGTCGAAACTACAATAAGACTTAAGTCAAGTCAAAT
>FQKF010003422.1_pt1 | contig 28966 bp, 26 predicted proteins | sample 1504521 | NCBI WGS metagenome assembly FQKF01 (sample SAMEA4475357, study PRJEB15587) | soil metagenome | biome: Soil; feature: Field | place: India | collected 2015-03-11 | depth 0 m
CGTCCTAACCCCTAGACGAACGGGCCATTTTATTAAAATGGAATGCAAAAGTAATAAATTATTTTCAAAAGCAAATATTCAAATCAAACTTTTTAAAAATTACCTTGCATTTTTGTAAATTTATGGGATTATTGCAGGAAGTACAAGTATGGAAATCAAAGTTTATGAATCCAAAAATAAAATCCGAATTGTAACGGCAGCATCCCTTTTCGACGGTCATGATGCCGCCATCAACATCATGCGTCGGATCATGCAAAGCAGCGGAGCCGAAGTCATTCATCTGGGGCATGATCGCAGTGCCGAAGAAATCGTTAACTGTGCCATTCAGGAAGATGCCAATGCCATTGCCATAACAAGTTATCAGGGCGGGCATATGGAGTTTTTTAAATACATGTATGATTTATTAAAAGAGCGAGGTTGCGGGCATATAAGAATATTCGGAGGAGGAGGAGGAACAATTTTACCGGAAGAAATTAAAGAATTGCATGCGTATGGAATTACCCGTATTTATCATCCCGATGACGGTCGAGCCATGGGATTGCAGGGAATGATCAATGACGTGCTTCAAAAAAGTGATTTTCCGGTGGGGCTGAACCTGAACGGAGAGATTAAAGATGTAAAGTCCAAAAATCCACGGGTGATTGCATCGCTTATATCTGCCGTGGAGAATTACCCCGAGCAAAATAAAGAATTAATTGATATATTAAGGAAATCGGCTTCACAATCCCATACACCCGTATTGGGAATTACCGGAACAGGCGGAGCCGGTAAATCATCCATGGTGGATGAAATCATACGACGATTTCTGTTTGATTTTCCTGATAAAAGAGTAGCCATCATATCCGTTGACCCCACGAAAAGAAAAACCGGCGGAGCTTTACTGGGCGACCGTATTCGAATGAACTCCGTCTCGACCCCGCGGGTTTACATGCGCAGCATGGCCACCCGTCAGAGCAACTTGGCGCTGAGTCCGCATATCCAAAATGCATTGAACGTCCTTAAAGCAGCCGAATATGATTTGGTCATTCTCGAAACTGCCGGAATAGGTCAAAGCGATACCGAAATTACCGAATATTGCGACGTTAGTTTATATATCATGACTCCGGAATTCGGAGCCGCCACGCAACTTGAAAAAATTGATATGCTGGAATTTGCCGATATCGTGGCCATCAATAAATTTGACAAGCGCGGCGCGCAGGATGCCTTGCGTGATGTCAGAAAACAATATAAAAGAAATCGTCAATTATGGGATACGAAAGATGAAGAATTGCCGGTCATGGGAACCATTGCTTCCCAATTTAATGATCCGGGAACAAATAATCTCTATCTGAAAATTATCGAATCTCTTAATCAAAAAACAAAATTTAAAGAAAAATCGCATTTTGTTTTTTCCGATAGCCAAAGCGAAAAAATTTACATTATACCGCCTTCAAAGGTTCGTTATTTAAGCGAGATTTCCGACACCTGCAGAAAATATGATGAGTGGGTAAAGCGCCAGTGTGAAATTGCCGATAAACTACAACACCTTAAAGAAACTCTCCATGAATTGAATTCGGATGGAAATTTTACGGAAGAAGCAAAAAAATTAATCCAAAAACGCATAGCTGATCATGAATTTGAATTAGATCCAAAAAACAAAAAAATCCTTGAGGAATTTGACAACAAAGCACAATTATATCGGAACGATGTATATGTATTTAAAGTCAGAGATAAAGAAATAAAAGTTAAAACCTACCACGAAAGTTTATCACACAATCGAATTCCCAAGGTGGCTACGCCCAAATTTAAGGGATGGTATGATCGTTTGAAATGGTCGTTAAAAGAAAACTATCCGGGAGAATTCCCTTATACGGCCGGTATATACCCTTTCAAGCGTGAAGGAGAAGACCCCACTCGCATGTTTGCGGGTGAGGGCGGACCGGAACGTACCAACAAGCGTTTTCATTACGTGAGTTTGGGAATGCCTGCACATCGTCTGAGTACGGCCTTCGACAGTGTTACTTTGTACGGGCGTGATCCGGACCATCGCCCGGATATTTACGGAAAAATCGGGAACAGCGGCGTATCGGTATGTTGTTTGGACGATGCCAAAAAGTTATACAGCGGTTTTCATCTTACCGACCCCAAAACGTCCGTTTCCATGACCATTAACGGACCTGCGGCCACGGTGGCGGCCTTTTTCATGAACACGGCCATCGATCAGGAATGTGAACTTTATATTCGTCAAAACGGTTTAACCGATGAAGTAAACAGGAAAATTGATGCATTCTACAAAGAAAGAAATACCGTAAGACCTGTATATCATGCGCCAAACTTACCGGAAGGCAATAACGGGCTCGGGCTTTTGCTCTTGGGCATGCCCGGTGATAAAGTGCTGGATGCAGAGGTATATCATAACATCAAAAAAGATACGCTGAGCAAAGTACGCGGAACAGTTCAGGCCGATATTCTGAAGGAAGATCAGGCACAAAACACCTGCATTTTCAGCACGGAATTTTCGTTACGTATGATGGGCGATGTACAGGAGTATTTTATACATAACAAAGTCAGAAATTTTTATTCTGTTTCTATCAGTGGTTATCATATAGCCGAAGCCGGGGCCAATCCGATTACGCAATTAGCCTTAACACTAAGCAACGGATTTACCTATGTGGAGTATTATTTAAGTCGGGGAATGAAAATTGATGATTTTGCTCCGAACCTTTCGTTCTTTTTCAGTAACGGCATAGACCCCGAATACAGCGTGATTGGCCGCGTGGCCAGAAGAATATGGGCTAAAGCCATGAAAATTAAATACGGAGCCAACGAACGCTCGCAAATGCTGAAATACCACATTCAAACATCCGGTCGTTCGCTTCATGCTCAGGAAATAGATTTTAACGACATCAGAACTACCTTGCAGGCATTGTATGCCATTTATGATAACTGCAACTCACTTCACACCAATGCCTACGATGAAGCCATTACGACCCCCACGGAAGAGTCCGTAAGAAGAGCCATGGCCATTCAATTGATTATCAATAAGGAATTGGGGTTGGCAAAAAATGAAAATCCCTTACAAGGTTCCTTTATCATTGAAGAGCTTACCGACTTGGTGGAGGAAGCCGTATTGATGGAATTCGACCGCATTACCGAACGCGGAGGCGTTTTGGGCGCCATGGAAACCATGTATCAACGCAACAAAATCCAGGAAGAAAGTTTGTATTACGAAACGCTTAAGCATACGGGCGAATATCCCATCATCGGTGTGAATACATTCCTTTCCAGTAAGGGAAGCCCCACCATCATTCCCGCGGAAGTCATTCGCAGCACTACCGAAGAGAAAGAACAACAAATTGCCACCCGAAACAATGTGTGGAGTACATGGAAAAAAGAATCGGATATGGCTTTGGCCGATTTAAAGAAGGCCGCCGTGCAGAATAAAAACATGTTTGAACAGTTAATGGAGTGTGTTAAATATTGTACGTTAGGTCAAATAACGAATGCATTATTCGAGGTGGGCGGGCAATATCGAAGAAATATGTAAGGCCTTATGTATGTTCCGTCATCCTTTCAATGGAATGATAAAGAAGAAATTATCGCTTTTATTAAGCAATATAATTTTGGAATTTTAATTTCCGTTTGTAACGGTTTGCCTTTTGCCACGCATATTCCTTTTATATACGAAGAAGACGAAAACGGTACGGCTCGTTTATTAGGACATATTTCCGTTCATAACCCTCAGGTTCAATCATTAAACGGAACCGAAATTCTGGCCATATTCCATGGTCCGCATGCTTATGTTTCTCCTTCTTTATATTCAAACAAGAACAACGTTCCTACGTGGAATTACATGGCAGTTCATGTATATGGCAGGTGTTTTGCGTTTGAAAATGAAGATAAAGTTGAAATGATACTCCGAAAAACCATACTTCATCATGAAGAACGGTTTATCGAGCAATGGGAACGATTGTCCGGGGAGTATAAAAATCTTATGAAGAAGGAATTAAGGTCTTTCAGAATTGAAGTAACAAAAATAGAAGCTCAAAAGAAACTCAGTCAAAACAAAAGCCCGGAGGAAAGAAAAGAATTTCGGAATACCTCCTGAGAAGACAAAATACTTGGGAAAAACTTACCGGCGAAGAGATGAGAAAGGAAATCAAAGAATAATAATATTGAAATTCTTTCAGAAGTTATAACTCGTCGGGATTAACGGGAAATTCCTGAACAATTTTTTTGTTGTAGGATTTCCACCCCCCTCTGAAATCACGGCCCGTAACTCTAATGAAATCTTCCATTTTTTTTGAGTTTAATTGTTTCAACAATTTATTATAATCTCCATTATATTTAATGCAGTAACCTGAATAGAAAGTAATATTTTCATCATCACATAGAATAAAATTTGGTTTAATATTCATCGGAGAAAACAAAATTTTTTTTCCGAAGCTTGTATCTAAACCCTGATTTCTGCCGAAACCATACCATGGAAAGATGGGTTTACCATTATCTCTTTTTGAAAGTTCATCTTTAATGCTTAACAAATAGGTATATGCATAAGGGTAATCATTTTTTAATTTTTCTTCCGGAATAATTTTATTTTTGTTACCGATTTTTTCATAAGGGAACAATATATATTCTTTTATCTGGATTTTTGAATTTTTTAATCTTGAAACCTTAACGATAGGCCTTAGAATATTTTTTTCCAATAAAATTTTCCCTTTTAAAGAAGTACAAACGTAACACAGGTCTTCATTAAAATCCTGATATCCCGTAAAAATATAAGCTTTATCATATAAAGTTGTAATACCGACGTGTATTTTGCAAATATCTTTTAACTTGGTTCCTGTTGGATTAATTTTACCATTAACAGATAATTGCCATATTTCATTCTTTAAAATATCAGAAGGTAATAATGTTTTTATGAATTCATTAGTTTTAACGGCTTCTTCATATTTAAAAAATTCATTTTCATTTTTGTTAAATATAATAATGGATGAATAAGTTGTTGCGTTCTCAAAAACCTGTATGCTTTTAAAATTTGTAATTTGTAGGATATTTTTGTTTCTTGCAAAGTGTTTTCGTAGATCTTTTGATGTATCGGTATTAAAATAAGTATTTGGCGTTATCAATCCACAAATACCGTTTTTACTTAAAAGATACGTACACAATTCAATAAAAGCTATGAAAATATCGGTAGAACCTCTTTTGCAAAATTGGAACTTGTTTTGAATGTATTTACGTTGTATTTCATCTAAGTGCTGAATTCGAATGTAAGGTGGATTTCCCACAATATAATCGTAATAAATAATATTTTCTAATTGACAAAAAATATTTTCTATATGATATTTTTCAATTTCAAAAAGTGAATTTTTATGATTTATATTCCAATCAATTCCTTCCGTAAAACCATGTTCTGAGAGAATTTGATTTAATCTTTTTTTACATTGGATTACTGCATCTAAATCTATATCCCAACCGTGAACATAATCCAGGTGTTTTTTCAAGTTTTTTTTATCTGAAAATTTTATAATTCTTCTAACAATTTCTGATAAAAACATACCATCGCCACACGCAGGATCTAAAATTCTTTTTCCTAATATGTCTTGATTGTTGTAGTTTATATCATCCAGAATTTTATTTACAATGCTTTCCGGTGTATAAACAATTCCTAAAAGTTTATTTTTTGAATAATTTTTTATCAAAGACCCCATAAACGTATTGAACTTGAATAATTCTTAAAGTTCTTGATTTTATCAAATAAAATAATTAAGGATAAATTTTTTTCAATTAAATCCGAGAAATTTTCATTAAAAATTTCTCTTGGACTTATAATAGAAACTTTCTTGTTTTTAGTAGAAATAAACAATAAACCAATTGCAAAGGGACGATGTGCTTGTTTATTATCAAAATGAAGTTTTAAGTATTTCAGTATATCATTCTCATTTAAAAATTCTATTTTTTGAGGAATTTTTTTATTCTGCTTTTTATTTTCAAGTTTATAATAAGGAATTTCATTCCTTAAAACAATAATGTGTGCATATGGTATTGTACTGCCCGATTGAATATTGGCTGTTTCACCCATCATGTTTTCAAAATAATTTATGGAATTCTGCTTATAATTTGATGTTATGAATTTTATTCCTAAGCAAAAAACTATTTTGTTATTTTTTATAACAGTAATATCAATTGTTTTTTGATAATATTTTCCATCAACCTTTTTTTCTTTACTTGAACTTCCTAAAAAGCGAATTTCAAAGGAATTTCCCAAAATTTTTCTTAAAAGGGTTGCAAAATATTCGTGTAATGGTTTAAGTTTTTCTGTACTTCGCGGTCCAAATTTAAGATAGTTTTGATAAGATTTATTTAATGCTAACGTCAGTTCTTTTTCATTAATCATAAAAGTTTTTATTAAATTTTAAATAATTTTTTATTGATAGCAAACTTAATTATTAAAACGTTAATTCAAAAATTTACATAATAACCTATGAAAATGATGCGTGCCTTGTTCACGTGTAACGGAATATCTTCCCTGATGATAGAATCGGGATTTAATTCCTTTTTGAACATGTTCCACCACTTCTTCATCTTCCATTTCCACTTTGTTTAAATTGTTTCCGGCTCCATTTCCCAGCTTGCTTTCATCCGATACATAACTTAAAAAACGAACTTTGGTTTTTTCAATACTTACAGGTTCCACAATATTTACGGAAATGCCCCACGGATAAAAATTAAACATCATATTCGGGAACACCCAAAAATAATAAGCCGCTATTTTTTTTCCGAAATCGGGAGATGAGTCGGGTAGGTTGAAGTATGCTTCACCTTCTTTTGCAATTCCGATTTGAACATTCGAGTAGGGAAATAATTCCGTAGTGTAATTTCCAAAGTCCAACACCCGGTTCAAATCCGGATGGACAAAAGGAATATGAAAGCCCTCCAGATAGTTTTCACAATATAATGCCCAATGCGCATGAACAAGATAATCTTTTGACAAATCGGGCCTGAAAACGAGTTCCTTCATGGGAAACCATTTCATGCGTTCCATCATATGCCCGAAAAACATTTCAAAGGTATATGAAGGAAAAATGGAAGTAAACAGGAACGGTCCCCATTGTTTTAAAGGGAGAGAATGCAAATGGTCTTTTTCAGTAGGAAAATTTTTTACTTCTTTGAATTCCGGCATAAACTCAAAGGTACCGTTCAGGGCAAATCGACGACCATGATATTTGCAGATAAGATGTTTTGCCTTGCATGGTTCCCATGCCAACAGATTTCCCCTATGAGTGCACACGTTGCTCAAACAATGAATGCGTTGTTCATAATCTTTGGTAAGTACCAAAGGTTCGTCCAGAAAATCGGGCAGAAGGATAAAAGGATAAACGGAACCTTTTTCTTTCAGATTAAAAATATCCGGAATAAAATGCCAACACTTTTCAAAAATAATTTTTTTTGATTTTTCAAAAATATCTTTTGAAATATAAAAATCGGTATGAAGGGTTTGGGCTTTTGAAATATCTTCGTTAATGGGTTCTTCGGATTTCATGCATGGGTTTTAAGCAAAGTTAAAACGGATTTTATTATCCTTGTATTTAATCAAAAAAATTCAAAAATCTGACTTATCTAATCGAACAATTATGATGCTTCACTCAAATCCATTAAGGATTTGATTTACCTATCTCAATAAATGATTTGGTCGGTTAGCCCGGCAGTTCATTTGACTAGGGTTACGTGTCCGGTCTTGTATTCGGTTTTACCGTTGGGTAAATAAACTTTTATTTTCCAAACATATACATCCGGTTTACATTCTTCTCCGTTATAAGTACCATCCCATGGGTCATCCAGCGTTCTGGAAGTAAATATTTTTTCGCCCCAACGATCGAAAATATCCAGTTCAAAGTGGAATGGGCCGTATCCTTTAGGACCGAAATTATCGTTTAAACCATCACCGTTCGGGGTGAATGCATTCGGAATGTAATAAATAACTCCCGGAAGTACGGGAAGGGGCTTAATGGCCGTATCCTTACAACCCCAACCGTTTTCAACAACCAGGGCCACCACATAGGTACCGGCATTTTCGAAATTAACCATAAAGGAATTACCCGTAAAACTTTGCACAACATTATTTTCACCCTGAACAAACCAGTTCCATGAAGTAAGATTTTCTCCTATACTTGCATCTTTTACATGAATGTAATCCACAATTTCAACGGGGTAAAGCGGGTCATAGTAAAAATCAGCTACCGGTAACGGATAGCCGGTCAATGTGTGATTGATAATATTTCTGCAACCGTTAATGTCATAGATAACAAGGTTTAACGGAATATTTCCAGCTGTGTTCATACAATGGGTAATGGTGGTTCCTGTATGGCCTACTCCACTGATGTTCCAATAATAACCTTGTATGGGAGCTGAACCGGGTTGTTCAAAAGCCGATATGGAAGCGCAGAAAGGAATACATTTTTTATCAATACTGACGATTTTAGCTTTGGGTAAATCCAAAACAGTGAGCGGGATCACGGTTTGATTTTTACAACCGTAGGGTTCACCGATAATACCAAGAGTATAATTTCCGGTAAAATCCAAGGAAGTTACGGTGAAAGTGAAAACGGGATCGTTACTGACCACTAAGTTATTGGGGCCTAACAATGAGTAAGCATAACCGCCTTGACCTACGGCCTGAACGGTTCCGCCCAAACAAACCGTCGGGCTGCTGAAAACGGCCGTAACGGTTGGGTCGGGATAAAGAGATAAGAAGGCCTGTGATGCAGACGTACAAGAATTAGCGCCTGTAACCACTACCGAATAGGTTCCTTGGTTGTTTGGACCCGCGACGGGAATATATGCGTTTTGAGCACTAGAGGAATATCCGCCCGGGCCATACCATTGATAAGATATTCCGTTGGTGTTTGCGGTTAAGCTTGCACTGCTGCCCGAGCAAACGGTAGCTCCGCTGACAATTAACACCGGATTGGGTTGAATGTCAACCAGTGTGGTGGCGGAATTCACGCAGCCGTTTGCATCAGTTCCAACCACCAGGTAAATGCCGCTTTCAGATACCAATGCCTGGCTGATGGACGGATTTTGAAGATTGCTGCTGAAATTGGCCGGCCCCGACCAGGTGTAGGTAACACCTCCGTTGGCAAATAAATTAAGCGTGGAATATTCGCAAACCGAACCTGAATTAGCGGCTGTAATATTCGGCAGCGGATAGACGGTAACATCAATGGTAGCTGTATTAGTGCAGGAATGTATGGATGTAACCAAAACCGAATAGGTTCCGGAAGCACCGGGTTGAGCGTTGAAAATTATTGGAGCAGATAAAGAACTTGAAAAATTTTGAGGTCCGGTCCATTGATAACTGATACCACCGGCTGCCGAGAGTTGAAGATTTTGATTTTGACAAATCGGAGAATTGGAGGATAAAGTGGGAGTTGGTAATGGATATACCACAACATTGGCTGTTGTGGAAGCCGTACAGTTATTGGTTGATGTAACGGTAACGGTATATATGCCGTTATCAGCCAATGAAACATTATTTATTGAAGGGTTTTGTTGGGTGCTTGAAAAACCGTTAGGGCCAGACCATTGATAGTTGGCGCCTCCGGAGGAGGTTAGCTGCGCATTTTGTCCCACGCACAAACTGGCGCCTCCGGCGGAAGGTATGGGTAAGGGATGAACCACCACATTGGTAGAAAATGTGGCAAAGCAACCGTTGTTGTCATATATGGTGAGAGAATAATTTCCGGAATGATTTACATTGACATTATTAATGATAGGATTCGGTTGATTGGAAGAAAATCCGTTTGGTCCCGACCATGAATAAGAAGTATAACTCGGAGAAGTGTTTACGCTTAATTGTAAATTTAATCCTGAACATAAAGGACTATTATTGGTGGGATTAAATACAGGCGGCGGAAAAACATTTAAAAGTTGAGTGTAAGTATTCTGACAACCGTTAACATCGGTCATGATTTGAGCAACGGTGTAGGTACCCGTATTCGTAAAGGTAATGACGGTATTGGAGGCTGTGGTAGTAAAAGATGCCGGGGGATTAGTTCCCGTAAAAGACCATGTTTGGATGGCCGGCGGAGCGCTTCCTAAGTTTGTAAAAGTGAAGGTATTACAATTGCTAATGGTACTAAAAGAGGCCGTGGGGCTTGTTCCAAAGTTAATTGTTACGGATTTTGTTATAGGGCCGCAGGAATTGGGCGGATTCATGGTAATGGTATAAACTCCCGGAACAATAGTTGTAAAAGTTTGATTGGTATAATTTGAAATACCGCTACCCGGAGGTCCGTTCCAAACATAGGGGCCGAATCCGGGCGGGGCACTTACCGTTGCATTGCTTGCGCCGCAAGCAACCGCAGTTCCGGCATTAATTCCTAAAGGAAATTGTTGGCCGTTTACCGTTACGGCCATGGAAGTACATTCAAAATCTACATAAGCATATGCTCCATGTCCGTAGTAAATACAATCTACTACGCTTACTTCAATACGTATAAAATTTCCAATAAAGGGAGTTAGGTCTAACATGTAATGATTCCATGGATTATAATTCCACCAAGGATCGTTGGGTGTGGTTAGATAATTTACGCCAGGAACCGTATAGGAACAGTTTGGTCCGGGAGTAGCAACGGAAACCTGAGGACAAGGCATAAGTGTAGGAGTTGGGTTTAAAGAATTTGTTCCCAAGTTATAAATCATTATCGTTAAACCTGGCTGATCGCAACAGGCATGAGAACCATCTTCAATAACCGAAACAAAAGCAACTCTGAAAACGGCATTATTGGGTGTTACGGGAAAAATTTGACTTAATCTTTGGGCTTTAGCACCACGTGTATCATCGTTTAATCGCAAAATTTTATTTCCGCTGGGAACGGGACCGTTATTTCCAAATTGAGAAACAAGCGGATAACCGTTGCCGATTTTTGGATCAATATAGGGTGTTTGAATAACTTGTGCAATGGGAGCTGCTCCGGTACAACAACCCGATTGTGTACAGCTATTATTAGTATTTGAACCGTTATTTACAATCCAACCGGTAATTCCATTAGGGTTTGATACATTTCCCGCCGGAGATTGCTCAAAATCTTCATTCACGCATGGCAAAGCCATGACATTTGCATTTCCTGAAAACTTCTCATTGTAATTACCAAAATTAAATAATGGAATATCCTGCTTGTGTTCATGCTCTTTTAAATTGTATTTCCTTTTTATAAAATTTCTCTTTGCCCTTTCCATATACACATGAAATTCTTTTCCGTAGCATCCGTTTTGCAGAGCACCCTGACGTGCACCGGCTTCATCAAAACCTTCCAATGAATCGGTAACAGAGAAATGACCGATTTTCCAATTGAAATTTGGAAAATTAGAGCTTAGTTTAGAGTTATCCTGAGAAATATTTCTTATGGAAATTAAAATAAAAAAGACTGCACATAATTTTTTCATAGAAATAAAATTTTGTTTCGTCAAATATATATTCAATTTCGTAGAAAAAAAACAAGCTTTTACTCATTCATAAATCTTTTTCACTAATTTATTTTTTTTCGATAAAATTTTAAAATGAAAACCCCTTCCGTTTAAAATGAATTTTTACCTTCTATAAACTTTTTAGTTTTTTGAATGTACTGACGAATAAAAATTCTTCAATAAAAAAAACCGCATAAATGCGGCTATACTTTTTATAAAAGATAAAGGGCGAATAAAAATCTTAAGCCTTTTCCATCACAACTTTTCCTTTGTAATACAGCTTTCCTTCATACCAATGAGCACGATGACGCAGATGAGCCTCGCCGGTAGTGGCATCGGTGCTGATGGTTACCTTGGGGGCTTTGTAGGTAGCTCTTCTGGAATTTCTTCTGGACTTGGATAATTTTCGTTTAGGATTTGGCATAGTTCTTAATTTTTAAATTGGTTAGACAATTTTTTGAAAAAATCGGGATTTAGTTCCCCGAGGGTTTGAATTTGTTCGGATGGATTTTCCTGGGGTTCTTCGAACAATTCAATGTTTTGTAATTTATTCAATATTTCTTTGTCACATTCTACTTTTGTACTAATCTCGCAAGGAACGTAGCGTGCAGGTAAGTTGGTTAAAACGGTGTCATAGACAAACTGGCTGAAGTCCACAAACTCATCGTCTTCATGAGCAAATATAATTTCTTCGTTTGAGTCGGCAGGATTTCCTTTTTTAATTACTACATGATGAGATGAAAAAACTTCATGTTGGTTTGATACATTACAGCGATTGCAGTTCAGGGAAACGCTTGCGTGAATATTTATATCGGCTTCCTGAATCAGATTTTTTTTATTGATTGTAAAACGGGCAACGATGGATGCTTTTTCAAAGCAAGAATTTCCGAACGTATTCAGAAATAATTCATCTGCTTTGAATTCAAAGTGATGTTGACCAAAAGGTAATGAAAATACTTCTATTTGAAAATTATCGGGAATCACTTTTGTTCAGAATGAGCATCGGGAATAAGGTTACCATCCACCAGTATCCTGCCGCAATGTTCGCAAACAATGATACGCTTGTACATGCGGATATCCAACTGGCGTTGAGGGGGTATTTTGTTGAAGCAACCGCCGCACGAGTCCCGATCAAACGTAACAACGGCCAAACCGTTTTTTACGTTCGAGCGGATTCTCTTATATGCATTAAGTAATCGCGGTTCTATGTTTTTAGATAATTTTTCACTTTCCGAGATCAATTCAAATTCTTCTTTTTCTGTCTCGGCTACAATTTCATCCAATTCTTTTTTCTTTATTTCAAGGTCTTTTTTACGTTCTTCGAGATCCTTGGATGTTTTTTCAAGGTTTTCTTGCAGGGCTTTTATGGCTTCTTCAGCTTCGGAAATTTTTTTCTTGGCAATTTGAATTTCCAGGTTTTGATATTCAATTTCCTTTGTCAACGCATCATACTCCCTGTTGTTTCTTACTTTGTTTTGTTGGGACTCGTATTTTTTAATGTTGGCTTGAAAATCTTTGATGGCTTGTTTTCTGTCGCTGATGACTCTTTCGAATTCTTTTATTTTTTCATTAATGTTATGCACCCTGGTTTCAAGTCCGGCAATTATATCCTCAAGATCCTTTACTTCTAATGGTAATTCGCCGCGAATGGTGCGAATACGATCAATTTTACTGTCGGTGAGCTGTAGTTGATATAGCGCACGCAATTTTGCTTCAACGTTTGCTTCAATTTTTTCTTTGATTTTTGTACTCATGCAATAAAATATTTAACAGGATTTGTTTCTGTTTGTGAAAAATGGATTGCAAAGTTAATAAATTTTTCCTGAATCCAAATTTTAAAAAGTTCGGGAGTGAATTTTTCACTTTCGAAATGTCCGATATCCGTGATTATCATTTGACCATCGGCATCAAAATATTCATGGTATTTAATGTCCGATGTGATAAAAGCATGGCATCCTGCCTTTAATGCCTCTTCGATTAAAAATGCCCCGCTACCTCCGCAAACCCCAATTTTTTTAACAGATTTTAACGAGGATTCGGTGTATTTGAGGCATTTTAAACGGAATGTTTTGCTTACCAATTTCAGCCATTCTTCTTGACTCAGTTCGTTTTCCAGTTCTCCGATTAATCCGCTGCCCACCTGCATCCAGGCATTCGATAGAGGAATTAAATCATAGGCAGGTTCTTCGTAAGGATGAGCACTTAGCAAAGCTTTCAGAATGCGATTTTCCAAATGGGCAGGGTAAATGGTTTCAAAGCGAATTTCAGGCTCATTGTTGATGATGTTTTTTTCGCCAAGGAACGGATTGGTATTGTCTCCTCCACGAAACGTGCCAAAGCCGGATGCATTAAAACTGCAGGCATCGTAATTTCCAATAACGCCGGCTCCGGCCGCAAAAACAGCATTCGCTATCATTTCCCGATGACTCTCGGGAACAAAAACAATTAATTTTTTTAGAAGGTTTTTTTTGGGTGATAGAATTTTAAGGTTTTTTAGCCCGAGTTTTTGGGCAATGATATGATTCACACCGTGTAGAACATTATCGGCATTGGTATGTGCGGCATAAATGGCTATATCATTCTTAATGGCGTGAATCAGCGAGCGGGTCACATAGTCGTTGCCGGTAATTTTTTTTATGGGTTTAAATAAGATGGGGTGATGACAGAGAATAAGATTGCAGTTTTTTTCAATGGCTTCGCAAACTACTTCATAGGTGCAATCCAAGGTTAATAATACGCCGGAACAATTCCAACGACTGTCTCCGCATATTAAACCCGCATTGTCATAGGATTCCTGAAGAGCAGGCGGAGCTTTTTGTTCAATCCATTCCAGTATGTTACTGATTGATGGCATATATCCCAAAAATCATCGATATTTTTTTATTTCCTGTTCGGTGATTTGAATGTCTTTGCTGATCTGTTCCGATTTTTGTTTTAAGTTTGAAATTTCCTCTTCGTTGCTTATGATTTTTTCTTTATGCTTTTTTATTCTATCGGACAGGTCTTCATTTTCATTTTCTAATTTTTTTATGTTTTTTTCCAGGTCTTTTTGTTCGTCTTGAAGTTTTTCAAGAATTTTTTCAGACGACTTTTGTTGTTCTTTGACAGCATTGGAACTGGCTGCCACCACTTTTTTTTGCGATTCCACTTCTTTCTTTTTTATTTCCAGTTTCGATTTGGTCTCGGAAATCTCTTTTTCATTTTTTTTAATATCGTTTTCCGCTTTAAAAATTTTATCATTTAATTCTTTATTATCCTCAGTAAGATTATTTATCTTTTTAAAAATTTTTCTTTGTTCCTCGGTTTGATCTTCCAGTTTTTTTTCAAAAAATTTTTTTTGAGTGCCGTTGGCATATTTTTTCAGGATGTTTTCATAAATTTTGAATTTTTCCGAATGATCACCGGAGTTTAAAAAGGCCCCTCCTAAATCCACAGCCGAACAGATAACGGTTTTTCCGCTTTTTTTCTGATATTCAATTGTGGTGTAAATATCTACGGGATTATTACCCATTTCGGGAATCAAAACATTATCGGCAAATATTTCGTTTCCTGATTTTTTTATTTTTTCATTTTTAAAACCATCCAATGTGCGATCCCATTCCTTTTTACAGAAGTCGTCGTCGGCTTCCAATATTTCAATTTTAAGACAGGGTGCATTGCCAATGCTGAATTTGGAGTTTGTATTTTGGATATTAACCTGCGATGATATAAACAAGACATGCAGAAAAAAGAAAATAAGAAATCGGATTAAATTTTTCATTACACAAAGGTAATGATAAATCAGAGTTCCCAAATGTTTGTTTTAGGGAAAAACAAACGTTGGAAAAAGCGTTTATTTTCCTGAAAAAAAAGTAATATAAAATAGATGATAACCGGACTGCCGAAAGTGAAAAATGATAAATAAACAAAATATTTTCTTATGGTTGTGGCCGGTATGCCCAGGTGCTTTCCCATGGAACGGCAAACGCCAAATGCATTGTCTTCAAACCAAAGAATAATTTTGTTGATCATATCATGCAAATTTAAAAAAAATCCTTTTTCATGATTTTTCTACCAAAACCGCATGAAAAACATTTTTTCTTTCTGCAATATTCATTGTAGAGGTGTATGATGCCCTGAGAGAGGAGGGCATTGTTTTTTCTGAGAGGCAATTTTTTGAACAAACGTGTTTTGTGGTTGATTTCCGCCGGCAATGATTCAAGTATTTCTAATGCCAGTTTTTTAAGTTCTTCACGCTCTGTTTTCATCCCACGAAAAAAAAGGAACAAACACCAGGCATTTATAAGAATCAACCTTAAAGAATTTTTTCCGGGAGCCTTAAAATATTTCCATGACGGCAAATGCATTTTACAATCGTTAAAAGCATTTTCAATCAAAGAAATAAAATCATTTTTATCTAAAGGAAAATTTAATGTTTGAAAATAATCGTGATTCTTGAAAAACAAGCATGAGAATTGAGCCAATCGAATTAACGGATGATTGGAAGGGCGGATGCCGTGAATTTTAAAACTCCCTTCAGGTAGTGGCTCAATTCGGTATTTATTTTTTAAATATTCGAATTCCTGAATGATGTTATTCCTTTCATCGGATGGTTCCATTTCATAAAGGAGTGATGAGGCGCCTGCCAGTAACGAATATAATCTGAAATAAGAATCTTTTTCCTTAATTAACATGTTAAAATTTACCTTTTCCGAGAGTTGGAACATAGGAAGGGTATTCACATGAAAACCAAACGACTCAAGGATAACGGAATAAAAAAGTTGTTGCCAGTTGTATTCAAAATAAATGAATTTTTTTTCAAGAATATTTGTTCGTTCCTTCAATCGTTCTGCCGACATGTTTTCAAGTATATGACAGGCCATAATACTGTCAGTTTGCGGTTGATATGGGGTGCATGGAAGTTCCGTGCCGTATGTCGAAATAAATTTCTTTCCGCTTTGAATAATATCTTGGGGAATATAGTTTGAAATTTCAAGAGTGTCGAATCGGGCATCAATTTCTGAATGGTCGGATTTCCATACAACGTGAAGAATGATGTTTTGATATGACCGGTCAAGTTGGTGATGGTGTAGAAGCCAATCGGATGAGTGAAGATGTAATTCCACGTTTCCGGCCCAGCACAAATCATCCAATTTAATCATGGCATTAAAATAATCCGGACCCGAACTCTTGTTTCTTAAACCAGGATTTATGACCGTGAGTTTTTTACCTTTTGTGGTGGTAAGATTTCTTAAATCCGGTACTATTTCCTCCCATACAAAATAAAGAAAATCTTCATTGAGATCCATCAGTTAATGACCACGGAATTATTGAATACTTTTAAAAAAATCTTCCATTTCCTGTTTGGAAATGATTTTCATGTAAGCAGGTATCTCAAATGTGCTTTCCGGAACTTCTTCATTAATGTATTTTTTAGCTACAAATCGGAGTTCTATGCCCATGCGTTTGATGCGATAATCCATAAGCATACCTTTAATGGAGTAGTAGGGCGTGAGTTTATTGCAATCGGGGAGTCCGATTTCTTTCGTGTAATAAACATCAAAGGTTTTACCCGGCTCATTAATAAATTCGGCAATAACTTTTTGACACAATAAGCCGGCTATCATTTTTGTATCTTTGGTTTCGGTGAATTTAAGCACATAATTTCCGTTTTCTTCCCTGATGGCATTTTCGTCGTCGATACATGCTTGTTTGATATCAAGAAATCGGACGGTTTGAGCGATGGTGTTTTTTTGGTTATCCCCAATCACGGATGTTTTAAATATACCCATGGTGGACATGTCCAAAAGAAATTTATCATGATTAAATTTAAGCGTTGCAGATGAGGGGGCCAAAGAAGCCAAAGGATGATTCACATCAACACACGAAACTTCAAATTCAATGGTACCTTGGTTTTCGTAGGTTTCTTTAGAATTTTTACATGAAAAAGAGAGTAAGAAGAGAGTTAGGAGAAAAAAAGATTTTTTAAATAAAGACAGGTTAAATTGCACCCTCTGTTTTATTTAATGATCACGGTTTTCGAAACGCCTTTACCTTCTTCCAGTTTAATTATTCCGGTTCCCGTGAGAGTTTGCGTTACCATGATGGTTCCGGTGGGAGTGCTGCTGGGTGTTTGAACGATTTTGGAGGCAGAAATGTCATAAATAGCAGGCAATTTGAACGTAAAGCTGATATTTCCGCCTCCGTCGGTTCTCCCGCTGGCTTTCAAATCGGCCGTAACGGTACTGCCGCTGGCGGTCTTCACCACGGCGTAAAGCATTACGTCGGCCTCACTGACTCCTATGCCGCTTTGGTTAACAACTGATATGTTGGCTTTACATTCCGTATTTTTTTTACAAGAAACGAGCAAGACATTAAATATGATTAATAATGCCAATAAACTGTTAATAAAATTCTTCATGGTTAAAAATCCTAAACAAATTTATTAAAAATCAGCCAAACTGCAAAACATTTAAAATTAACTTTGTTATTTTGGAAGGTAATTAATTAAAAGCTTGAGCAATAAAATTATAGTTGCCGGTCCTTGTTCAGCCGAGAGTTTTCATCAATTGGAAAACGTCTTCAGATTTCTAAGTGAATTTGATGAAGTTAAATTCGTAAGGGCCGGGGTCTGGAAGCCGCGAACGCGTCCGAATGCTTTTGAAGGAAAAGGAGAAGAAGCCCTGCAATGGATAAAAGAAATTCAAAAGTTAAATACGGAAAAATCTTTCATGATTGAAGTGGCCAATCCGGAACAGTTGGAATTGGCGCTTAAATATGAAATAAAAAATTTTTGGATTGGAGCCAGAACTTCGGTTAATCCATTTACGGTTCAGGAAATTGCTGATGCTTCCAAAGGATTAAGCGATATTCAGTTCTGGGTCAAAAATCCCATGCATCCGGATGTTAATTTGTGGTTGGGTGCCATTGAACGTTTTGAAAAAGCCGGAATAAACAGAGTGAATGCCATTCACAGGGGTTTTTTTGTAAATAACCAGAATCCTTTTCGTAATGATCCGAATTGGGCCATTCCGATGCAATTAAAAACTATTCGTAAGGATTTAGAAATCATTTGCGATGTTAGCCATATAGCAGGTAAAAGAAATTTAATTCAGGATTTAACGGCAACGGCACTTTGGCTGAATTTCGACGGCATTATGGCTGAGGTGCATCCCAATCCCGCAGAGGCCTTAACCGATAAGGACCAACAACTAAGCCTGGAAGATTTCAACTTACTTTTAAATTTCATCAAAAATTTCGGAAGCATGTCTTCTCTTTTGCCGGGTGAGATTGTTCATTACAGGAGCGAAATCGACAAAATCGATTTTGAAATCATCAAGCTTTTGTTTGAACGCATGAAATTGGCCGAGCGCATCGGAGAAATAAAATCCATTTTTCAAATTCCCGTTTTTCAACCCGAACGCTGGCAGGAAATTCTTTCCTCACGTCCGGCCTGGGCCGAACAGTCGGGATTGACATCTGCTTTTATAGAAAAAATGTGGGAACTGATTCACAACGAAAGCATCAACATACAAAATCAAACCATAAAGGCAACCGAAAAAAATGCCTCCAAAAAGTCGGTTTAATTTTTGTTTGTTGCTCTTTTTTCATTGATATTCTTTAAATTTATGCACCTAAAATTTTAACATGAGCCAGTTTGAACTTGTCATGCCCAAAATGGGTGAAAGTGTTGCGGAGGCAACCATCATACGTTGGGTAAAAAATGAAGGCGATTTTGTGAAAATGGATGAAACCGTTTTGGAAATTGCCACCGATAAGGTTGACAGTGAAATTCCCTCTCCGTTTGAAGGAAAACTCATAAAAAAGCTTTATAAAGAAGGCGATGTGGTGCAGGTGGGGAAGCCCATTGCCATTATCGGTTCCGAGTCAGGTTCGGCTTCATCCAATGGTAATGCAGGGCCTGTGACCACCGGTGCAAGCATTCAAACTACCACATCAAAGCCGGAAAAAGTTGCATCTGCTGAAAATGTACACGTTGATATTAAAAGTACTTCGTCATCCGGAAAATTCTTCTCTCCCTTGGTTAGAAGTATAGCCAAAGAAGAAGGTATCAGCATTCAGGAGCTGGAAAACATACAGGGAAGCGGCATGGAAGGCCGCGTTACCAAGGCCGACATTCTTTCATACATTGAAAAGAAGAAAAACGGACAAGTTTCTTCAGCATCAACAACCGCTCCTTCAAAAAATGCAGACACGATTGCGGAAACCGTTACTGCTTCTCAGTTATTTAACGTTGCGCCCAATACCATATTAATTCAACGCCCGGCCGTTTCGGTTTCAGGAGGTGATGAGATCATTGAAATGGACCGCATGCGTAAAATCATTGCCGATAATATGGTTATCAGCAAGCATGTGGCACCGCACGTAACTTCTTTTGTGGAAGCCGATGTGACGAATCTGGTCTTATGGAGAGACAAAGTAAAAAAAGAGTTTGAAAAAAGAGAAGGTGAAAAACTCACTTTTACGCCTCTTTTCATTGAAGCCATGGTGAAAGCCGTAAAGGATTTTCCCCTGATAAATGTTTCCGTAGATCAAACGCAAACCAAAATCATTAAAAGAAAAAATATTAATATCGGTATGGCAGCTGCCTTGCCAAGCGGAAATTTAATCGTTCCGGTTATAAAAAATGCCGATGAAAAAAATTTATTGGGTCTTACCAAAGCCGTAAACGATTTGGCTAACCGTGCACGCCAGAATAAACTCCAACCCGATGAAATTCAAGGCGGAACCATTACCATTTCCAATGTGGGTAATTTCGGGAACGTTATGGGAACTCCCATCATCCCCCTGCCACAGGTGGCCATCATGGCGGTGGGCGCCATCAAGAAAAAACCCGCTGTGTTGGAAACACCGCATGGAGACGTAATTGCCATCCGTCATATGATGTTTTTGTCTCTTTCTTATGACCATAGGGTGGTGGATGGCGCTTTGGGCGGTTCATTTTTACGCAGGGTTGCCGATTACCTTGAACAGTGGGATATTAATCGGGAAATATAGTTGTCGTGAATTTCAGCATAAACAAAAAAACCGTGGCGTAACCACGGTTTTTTTTTTAAATACATAGTTATTCTTTCATCATTCATCGTCGGCAGCCATCATTTCAATAGGTTTAACATCCGTAAATCGTTTGTATTGATGGATTTCCAGAATAGCCATTTCCTGCCAGATGGTGCTTTGGTGCAATTTTTCATAGGCATTTTGTAACATGCCAAATCGGATTTCGGGCTGATGAAACTGAAGGGCTTCATCGGTCAGGAGGTTGCATGCAGCATAACCTTTTTTAGATTTTTTCAATACATCCATGCAAATTTCGGAGGGCATTCCGATAAAGCGGGTTAAGGAATCGCACCAGCGTTGAGCAATGTTGTATCTTTTCTTTACCACATCTATCTCGCTAAGCATGACTTTTGTAACCAAGGCATTCAGTTGGTTCTCGAAAAGCAATTTGTGGGCAAAATTTAAAGCAATTTTGTTGGCTTTGATGGCATCATACCACTGAAACATTTCATCCATCAGCGTTTGATTTTCGGCAGCATTCAAAGGCACTGGCTCTTGTTTGTCGTGAATGGTTACGGACCAAACCGGTTGTTCGCAAACCGGAGCGGTAATTTTCACTTCAAGCCCGGCCGTTTTTGCTTTATCCGCTTTTTTAACGCGAGGAAGGAGCATTTGGTTTTGTGCGCTTCCGGCTATCCAGATGATTACACACAGAAGCATGGCCGTTGTTTTCATAACAATTCGTTTTAAAGGGTTAGACATTTTCTCCAAACAACCGGCCGGTAAGATTTGGATTTTCTTAATTAATTGTACGGACGATAAATTTAAAAGTTTCGAGTTAACATAAATTTTTCATGAACATGTCGTTATGAAAAAAGAAAGCGAGTAAGCAAAACGATGTTAAGCTTAATGATTATCTTTACAGGAATTTCATGGATGTAAGCATCGTTATACCGCTTTTGAATGAAAAAGAATCATTAAGTGAGTTGGAAAGCCGGATACGTTCCGTTATGGAAAAAGAAAAATTTTCTTATGAAATTATTTTTGTGGATGACGGAAGTACGGATGGTTCGTGGAATGAGATTCTACGTTTAAAAAGCATCAACGCCAATATAAAAGGCATACGTTTCACACGTAATTACGGAAAGTCACCGGCATTGCATTGCGGTTTTCAGAAGAGCAGGGGTAATGTGGTTATTACCATGGATGCCGATTTGCAGGACTCGCCTGAGGAAATTCCTGAATTGTATTCCATGATTGTGATGGATGGGTATGATTTGGTAAGCGGATGGAAAAAGAAAAGACACGACCCGGTGTTAACCAAAAATATTCCAAGTAAACTGTTTAACGGCGTAACGTCTTTGCTTAGCGGCATCAAGCTGCACGACATGAATTGCGGATTGAAAGCCTATAAAGGAGAGTTAGCCCGAAATCTGGAGATTTTCGGAGAGATGCATCGCTTCACGCCTGTGTTGGCAAAGGAGGCCGGATACAAAAAAATCGGCGAAAAGGTGGTTATGCATCATCCGCGTAAATTCGGAAAAAGCAAGTTTGGCATGAGTCGCTTTGTTAACGGCTTTCTTGATTTAATAACCTTGCTTTTTTTGACCCGCTTCGGAAAAAAGCCCATGCATATTTTTGGATTTTTGGGCATACTCTTGTTCTTGATAGGCTTTACTTTTGCGGCCTACTTGGGTGTTTATAAAATCTATTGTGTTTGGAATCATATTCCTGCCCGTCTGCTTTCTCAGAGACCTTCATTTTATCTTTCTTTGACATCCGTTATATTAGGCTGCATGTTCTTTATTGCCGGGTTTTTGGGAGAACTAATATTAAGGAACAGTCCGGAAAGAAACCGATATCTGATTAAAGAAAATCTGGAATAAAGAAATTCTTTGAATTATCAGCGCGGCTTCATAGTAGTATTCAATGTGTTAAATCTGATATTGTTGGCATGCTTTTTCGAATTGTTGGCTTTTCCTTTCATGCCTTTTCGATATTCAAAATCGGAGTGGATAATAGAAAAGGACTTAACGTTTGAATATAACCGCCATGAAAAAACTCGTAAAACCATCAGCATGTATGCACGCGGTGTGAGCGGAAAAACGTATGTTTTGATGTGTAAGGGGGAGGATGTTTCGTATTTGGATATTAAAACGCCTTTTCTCCTACACATCAGCGAAGACAGGATTTTTCATATTCCTGTAAAGGCCATGCCGAATGAACATGGGAAAAGCTATTTGCTGAAGGAATTTGTTCCGGTAATATTTCTGAGTTGCTTTGGAATTATTCTTACTTGTATTTTATTTATCTACCACAAAAATTTATCAGGGCAGGTAGTTTTATTGTTTTTATTAAATTTATTTATATTAGTTTATTTTATATTTCTGGCTCAACACGCCTGAGTATTATTATTTAAAAGAATAAGCGAAAAAACGGCGTAATTAATTATGTCCATATAGTTAGCTTCCACACCTTCACTGGCAATGGTTTTACCTTTGTTGTCTTCAATTTGCTTGATTCGGGCAATTTTCATCAGTATCAAATCCGTTATGCTGCTTAACCGCATATCGCGCCATGCTTCGCCGTAATCGTGGTTTTTTTTCAGCATTAGATCAAAGGAGGCGTTTGCCCATTTATCGTAAAGTGCGGTAACTTCGTCTTCGGGCAATTCCATGCGGGGGTCATTGTTCAATTCCAGTTGCATCAGAGCCATAAGACAATAATTTACGATACCCGTATATGCATCTTCCAAACTTTCATTTACCAAAGCCAAGCCGGTTTCTTCAATGGTTTTAATGCGTTTGGCTTTAATAAAAATCTGGTCGGTGATGGATGAAGGGCGCATGTTCCGCCATGCCGTGCCGTAATCCTTCATTTTTTTTAAAAAAGTATCTTTACACCGACTAACGATAGTTTTATATTCCCGGATAGTTTCTTGTCGCATGTATAAATTCAGATACAATAATAAGGAATTTGATTTTCATGAGCCACGAATTATGGCTATTATGAATCTGACACCCGACAGTTTTTATGATGGCGGCAAGTATGCTAATTTTTCCGTTTTGATGCGTGAAGCGGAGCAAAAACTGGAACTGGGAGCTTATATATTGGATTTAGGGGCTCAATCTACGCGTCCCGGAGCATCCATGATATCGGCAGAGGAAGAGTGGAAACGTTTGGAAAAGCCGCTGATGGAAATCAGAAAACGTTTTCCGGAGGCTATTATTTCAGTAGATACGTTTCATTCTACAACGGCTCGTCGTTCGCTTGAGTGCGGAGCGGATATGATTAATGATGTATCGGGCTTCAAGTGGGACCCGAAACTTATGCAGGTGATAGCCGAATTTAAATGCCCTTATATTTTGATGCATTCAAAGGGCACGCCGGATATCATGCAAACGCAATGTCAGTATGAAAATGCGGCGGAAGAAGTAAATCATTATTTCAAAAAACAAACGGAGGTGCTTCTGAGTAAGGGAATAAAATACATTATATTGGACCCGGGTTTTGGGTTTGCCAAAAATATTATGCAAAATTTTTCATTATTAAAAAATTTGGATATTTTTACTCTACATGGTTTTCCGGTCCTTGTCGGTTTGTCAAGAAAAAGCATGATATACAAAACATTAAATACTACTCCGTTGGGGGCGCTGAACGGCACCACTGCCCTGAACATGCTGGCATTAACAAAAGGTGCAGGAATACTCAGAGTGCATGATGTGAAGGAAGCCAAAGAAACCATTGAATTGTGGAATGCGTATGTGTCGGCATAGGATTTTTCTAATTTTATTATTTGTAGTTGTATTTCATAAAGCGCAATATACGTGTAAAATTGCCGTAATGAAATACTCGGGCGGAGGCGATTGGTATGCTAATTTAGAGACATCGCTTCCGAATTTGATTCAATATTGTAATAAAAATATTAAGACTCGCATCAATCCCGAACAAGCCATAGTGGAGCCGGGATCGCCGGATTTGTTTAATTTTCCGTTTGTTCACATTACCGGGCACGGGAACATTATTTTCAGTCAGGCCGAAGTATATAACCTTCGTAAATACCTTGAAGCTGGAGGTTTTCTTCACATCAGCGATAATTATGGACTTGATCCATACATTCGAAGAGAAATAAAAAAAATATTTCCTGATAAGGAATTGGTCGAAGTTCCTTATTCGCATCCCGTTTATCAAAAGCCCTATCCTTTTCCGAACGGTTTGCCCAAAATTCATGAGCACGATAATAAGCCCCCAAAAGGATACGGCATATTTCTGAACGGCCGTTTGGTTTTATTTTATGATTATGAATGCGACTTGGGTGACGGATGGGAAAATCCGGAAGTGCATAACGACAGCCCGGCTACGCATGAAAAAGCTTTAAAGATGGGAGCCAACCTGATATTTTATGCGTTTACGGGCTTTCAATAAACTTATTTTTATTTTCATTGTCATTCCTTACGCATTCTCCCAGAAAATCGTATTGGAAGGAAGCACTTTTGACAAGAAGAAAGAAGTCGTTCCTTTTGTTCATTTGCGATTAATGCCTTTAAATCTGATTACCACTTCCAATCATGAAGGACATTATAAAATCATAATACCCCCCGGACAGTATACGTTAGAATGCATTCTCATCGGATACAAAACCAAAAAAATCCCCTTGTCTTTGAGTGAAAATAAAGTGCTGGATGTTGTGATGGAAGAACAAGACGTTCAACTGACGGAAGTTACCGTTAAGGCCACCGATAACCCGGGCAGAGCCATCATGAAGAAAGCCATTAAAAAAAGGAAATTTCATAGGGAAATAACCACTCATTTTTCAGCCGAAACCTACATAAAAGGGATGCAACAACTGAATGAGTTTTCCAAAAAACTCGTTCGGTTTATGGAAAAAATAAACAAAGAAAAAATCGATTCCAATCTGCTGAAAGGAATACTCTACTTGTCGGAGAGCAAGGGGATTTATTTTCGTAACGGCAGCGAGCGAAAAGAAATCATGTTGGCCAGTAAGGTAAGCGGCAACAGCAAAGCGTTCAGTATTAACCGTTATTCCTATATGGACTACGATTTTTATGAACCTTTGGTGGAACTGTATGACATCTCCGAAAAGAAGTTCATTTCTCCATTAAATCCGGGAGCATTGGTCTATTATAAGTTTAAGTTGGAAGGTTCTTATTTTGACCGTGGCGTGGAGGTTAACAAAATAAAGATAATTCCCAGAAATGAACGAGAACCTGTTTTTCAGGGATATGTTTATATTCAGGAAAATTCATGGAGGATACATGCTTTGGATTTATTTATTACCAAAAAAAGCGGCGTGCAATTTGTGGATACGGTTTATATCAAGCAGGATTATATTTCCGTTTCCGATTCGGTTTGGTTACCGTCTCAAACGCATGTCAGCTTTAATTACGATATTTTGGGCTTTAAGGGTAACGGATTTTTCCATGCTTTTTTAAAAAATCACAGGGTGGGCAAGGATTTGGTTCCCGATTCCATGAAGAATGTGAGTTTTAAAGTGGTGAAATCAGCCAGGGAAAAGGATAGCAGCTATTGGAACAAGGTCAGGGAAATTCCGCTTACGGAAAAAGAACAACGGGATTATGTAAAGAAAGACAGCATTGAGCAAATTCGTCAAAGTCCGCGATATCTCGACTCGGTGGACAAAGCAGCCAACAAATACGGCGTGGGTGAATTTCTGCTGGGGTATTCGCATCAAAACATGCGTAAAAAAACTTATTGGAATATGCCCGGTTTGTTGGACGCGGGTGTTCAATATAATACGGTGGAAGGACTGAATATCAGTAATTCCATGCGGTTTTTCAGGGAATATGAAGACAGAAGAACCCTGGCATTATTTGGAGCGTTCCGATACGGGTTCTCGAACCGTTTGCCCGGAGCCGAGTTCCTGACGGAATATTTGTATAATCCGAAAAAATTTTCGTCGTTTTACATCAATGTTCACAGCATTCAAAGGCAATACAACAATCAGAATCCCATCGAGGAACTGGTGAATACTATTTACACCTTGTTTTTGAACAGGAATTACATGAAAACTTACCGCGAGTCGGGGACGGTGGCCGGATGGTCGTCGGAGGTTTTCAGGGGATTGACGCTTGAACCGAATGTGAAATATGAATATCGTGAGCCTTTACGTAATACCACCAATTTGCTTATTCGTGACGTACCTGATTTACTTTTTACATCCAATGATCCTTTGAATCCGGAAACCGATGATAAATTGTTTAAGCCCAATCATTTATTTCAAACGGAATTAAACGTCAGATTACGATTTAAGCAACAATATGCGGAGATGGAAGATGTGAAAATTAAGGTCAGTAGCCGCTATCCGAAATGGAATTTAAAAATCAGAAAAGCATGGAGATTGCTGAATAATTCACCGGATTTTTGGTTCGGATCATCGGAGTTTTATGATAATGTGCAACTGGGTGTACTGGGCGAACTGGCCTGGAGAATTCACACCGGTTATTTTTATAATGTCAAGAAAATCAATTATATGGATTACGGACATTTTATGGGAAACCAAACAATAATTCAACAAAAAAGGGGCACGCGTTCATTTCGTATGTTGGAATATTATGCCGTCAGTACTAAGGAATATTTTGCCGAAGCACATTTGGAGCACGATTTTCAGGGATTTTTGTTAAAAAAGATTCCACTGTTAAGATTCTTGCCCGTGAGCGAGTTATCCGGATTTCATATATTGAACAACAACCGAACGAATTACTATTTAGAATGGAATGCAGGGGTAAAGGTATTTGGAGTCAGGGTGGATTTTGTGATGGGGAAAATGGAAGGGGAAACGAATTGGCGAAGGGGTTTTACGGTGGGATTTTCCAGGGAGTTTTGACATGCGTATCATGAAATGATGAGCCGGTTTGTTATTCTGACGGCTGCTTATTGTTGCAATTGATTTTGATTTTCATCTTTAAAGCCTCAAATTTACCGGTCGAATAAATGAGTGAACGGAATAAAACTATGTTATGGAATTCCAAAATATACATTGAACATTTAAATTATGTCGTAAAAATTAACTGAGCCCTTTTGGTAATTCTTACTTTATAACTTTAATTTCATATCACTTGCATTAAAAAAAGCTTGAGTTGCATTTATCGGAAATTCCTGATTATGTGGACATTTTGGTGTAGATTCGATATTCTTATGCAAAATTTAAGTTTAAAAAACTATAATATAAAACGCAAATAATTTTATTATTTTATTTACATTGTAAGTTTTGCAAAGGTAAAGGTACATGCATTTTTCATTAATCGAATAAATCAAATTAATTAGAATTTTTACTACATTATTCCGTTCGGCGGAAATTTGAAATGTTTGGTATATTTTACAATTGTTTTACGCCAAATGCTGCGCCTCCAAAACCATCAATATGTAATTAAAATCATTAACATTTTTATATTCAGATTTTCCCAACGAATAAATTAAAAATTATTTCTTAAAAGCCCCCTTTTCGTATTCAAAACCGTGAAGCGAAATACGGACAAAAAGAATGAGTTTGGAAATTTATTTTTTATCTGCTCAAATATAAATTCCGTTCCGAATACACTTTTAAAAAGTATTCGTCGGTCAGATCGTCTATGAAATAAATGGCTTCGCCGGTGGATTTCATCTCGGGGCCCAGTTCCTTTTGGATATCGGGGAATTTTTCATAACTGAACACCGGAATTTTAATGGCATAACCTTTCTTTTTGGGGTTGAATTTGAAATCTTTCAGTTTGTTGTGCCCCAGCATAATTTTGGTGGCATAATTCACGTAGGGTTCATCATAGGCCTTGGCTATGAAAGGCACGGTGCGGCTGGCCCGCGGGTTGGCTTCTATCACATATACCACACCGTCTTTAATGGCAAACTGTATGTTAATCAGCCCCTTCACCTTCATGGCTAAGGAAATGGTGCGTGTGTGTGTTTCTATTTGTTTGATGATGTCGTCGCTCAAATCGAAAGGCGGAAGCACGGCATAACTGTCACCGCTGTGAATACCGGCCGGCTCGATGTGTTCCATGATGCCTATGATATATACGTTTTCACCGTCGCAAATGGCGTCGGCTTCGGCTTCAATGGCTCCCTCCAAAAAATGGTCTAAAAGAATTTTGTTTTCAGGCATCAGCCGGAGCAGCTTAACCACGTGTTGTTCCAGTTCCTCTTCGTTAATTACGATTTTCATGCTTTGTCCGCCAAGCACATAACTTGGACGTACCAGCAGCGGAAAGCCCAGTTCGCGTGAAAGAGCTATGGCATCGTCGGAATTGTCCACGGTTCCGAATTTGGGATAGGGTATGCCGCAGTCTTTCAGGAGGTTGGAAAAGCGCCCGCGGTCCTCGGCCAGGTCCAGCGAGTCGAAGGAGGTGCCCACGATGGGAATGCCGTAGCGATGCAGTTTTTCCGCCAACTTCAGGGCCGTTTGTCCTCCCAGTTGAACGATGACACCCTCGGGCTTTTCGTGAAGGATGATATCGTAAATATGTTCCCAAAAAACGGGTTCAAAATA